>OQWM01000302.1_pt1 | contig 29958 bp, 30 predicted proteins | sample 1691531 | NCBI WGS metagenome assembly OQWM01 (sample SAMN03418257, study PRJEB22391) | human gut metagenome | biome: human-gut; feature: organic feature; material: feces | host: Homo sapiens | place: Tanzania | collected 2013-01
ATCCTTCCTCTCTCTTTGTCGCGCCCACGATGCGGGCGATTTCACGTGCCACGGATGGCTTTTCTGCAATGATTGTCTTCATGCTGTTTTACTTTTTAATGGATTATTACTTTGGATTTAGTGGCGGACACGGGATGTTACATCTTCATGCCCTTGTTGTTTTTCTTCTGAGGCTTTTCCTGCTGCTTTTGCTGTTTGTCGTCTTTCGGAGCGGTCTGCCCTTTCAGCAACGGCTCTTTCAGGTTCTTGGTCGCCTCGTTGGTCTTTCCTTCGCTGTTCACCGCCACCTGTGTGCGGCTCTCGTTGGACGGGGCGACCTTCTGCGCGTTGTCGGGGTTGGTGTCGTAGCGGTACGGACGTCCCTTCTCCGGGTTGAACTTGATGTACATCGTGGCGTGGAAGCCTTGCTTGTCGGTCACGTTCTCCAGTTTGATGGCTTTGCCTGCCGCGTAATCGGCTTTCTGCTGGTCGGTGAAGTTCACACCGCTCCATTTGCTGATGGGGCGGATGCTGCCGTCGGCGTTCGTCCACGTGTTGCGGCGTTGCTCTTTCTGTGGGGCTGCGGAGTTTTCCATGCCCTGAGCCTGTCCCTGCGTGGGATTGTTCTTGGCTTCCTGCGTCTGGGCGGTACGGGGCGACCTGCCGGTTCCCGGTACGAACTCCACGCCTCGCTGCTCTACATTCACTTGGAGGGTGGTGACGAACTTCCTGCCGTCGTTACGCTCGATGAGCTTGTCGCGCACGGGCAGCCCGGCACGCAACATATCCTGTTCCTGTTTGGTGATTTCCGTCTTTCCGATGCGCTCCGGTATGCGTACCTTGTTTGCTGGTATGTCTGTGATTTCATTCGTCTTGCGGTCTATGCTGATGAACGAGGGGATGATTTCACCCGTTTCCCTGTCCACGATGTCCACGACCCTGCCGAGGTTGCCCGTTTCGCGCAGGTTCTTACGGTCTTCGTCGGAGAACTTGTGTTCCTTGTACTCGTCGAGTTTCTGCTCCTTGCGGATGAAATGCGGCACGAGGCTGACATTGCCTTCACCGTCTTTCTTGAAGGAAAGGCGGGCATCCAGCTCGAAAGCCTCGCCGCCGAACTTGGGCGACACTTTCACCAAATCGGACTTGCCGTAGTTGAGCATCTTCTGAAGGTCGCCGGACTTTTCAAGGTCGTCACGTTTCACGCCCCATTTCTCTTCCAGCTCCTGCCAGTTGATTTTGCTCTCGTCAATGGGCTGGTAGCCCCGTCTGCCTTGCGTCTGTTGTTGCGGGCCTTCCTGATTCTGTTCCTGCTTCTTTTCCATTTCTTCCTGTTTTGGGGTTTCTTTGGGCTGCTCTTCCTGCTTTTGTTCCGTCTGCTCCGTCTTTCCGGCGGTCTGTTCTTCCTTCACCTGCTTTTCGTAGCCGGAAGTGTCCACCTTGTGGGGCGCAAGCAGTTCCTTGTTGGCTTCGGGGTCTTTCAGCAGGTCTTTCATCACCTCCATCAGTTTGTCGGCTTGGTCTGCCGCGACACGGTAGAAACCGAAGCGGCTGGGTTCCTTGCACTGCCGGAAGAAGTTTTTGAAGAAGTTGTCCAGCACGTCGCCGTGGCGGTCGAATTGCAGGAAACTCTGCGCGTTCTCCGCTTTCGCGGGGGTGCGCTTGGGGGAACCGTCGGCATCCAGCCCGGCTACCACGCTGATCTCGCCCGTCTTCTCATCACGGACTATCAGCACGTCCTTTTCGCTTTTTTTCTTTGCCATTTGAAAAATGTTTTAATGGGTTATTTTTGAAAGAAATTATGGATGCGAGCCTTGTAGAAGGCTATATCTTCCTTTTTGAAGTCCTTTACGTGTCCGGAAAGGAACGTCAGCACGTCCTCTTCGCTGTAATAGGTCTTTTTGCCGAGCGTCTTGTACGGCAACGCGCCGATGCTGCGGTAGCGTTGCAGGGTACGCTTGCTTATCTGGAGCAGCATACAGAGGTCTTGGTTGTCGAACATCCTGATACGCTCCATCGGGTTCGGGGCTTTGCCGGACGGCTGCAAGGACAGCAGCAGTTCGTCCTGACGGTCGAGCCGTTCCATCAGCTTCCGCATCCAGCTCTCAAAATTGTTTCGGGTAAGCAGTTCCATATGTCACGTCCTCCTTCTTTTGGGTTTGCCGCCGCCCGTGCGTAGCGTATGGTTGCGTTTCAGTTCCGTCGGTGTCGCCGCGTCTTCCATGACGGTGCAGTCCGCAAGCAGGCGGTCGATTTCAGACTGTCGGTAGCGGCATTTGCCGCGCAGCACTACATAGCCGATGCGATGCTCGTTACGCATACGCTGGAGGGTGCGGGTACTCACATTCAACAGGTGCGCCGCCTCACGGGTGGTGAGCAACCTGTCTGCGGATTTTTCCTTTCTTTCGCCGGAAACGGCACGCACGTGTGCCGCTATCTCGGCTATCTGTTCCGTCAATGCGGTGAAAGCGGAACTTTCCATCGTTATTACTTTCATATTCAGTCCTTTCTTTTGGTTTCTGCGGCAAAATTCGGCAATAAACAAAAGGGGCTTTAACAGCTCACTACGTGTCTCACGTAAGATTTTTATTGGAAATGGCTCCATTACCCGGACAGACGGCGCAACATACAGCCTTTCAGCGGGAAACGATATGCGTTCATGAGGATGGCGTTACCTTTGCGGCAAACCTGAAATGTTTTGAATATGGAAATTGTATCTATCGAGAAAAAGACCTTCGAGATGATGGTGGCGTCCTTCAACGCCCTCTCGGAGAAGGTTGCCGCCCTGAGGCGCAAGAGCGACGGCGGGCGGTTGGAAAGATGGCTCACGGGCGAGGAAGTCTGCGGGCAGTTGAGAATCAGCCCGCGCACGTTGCAGACGTTGCGCGACAAGCGGCTTATCGGCTACTCGCAGATAAACCGCAGGTTCTATTACAAGCCGGAAGAAGTTAGGAGGCTGATTCCGCTTATCGGTACGCTCTATCCCGGCGGCAGGTAATCTTATTATTCACCCACTGAATCCAAAGTTATGATGAACGAGAACAACGATGTTTTTACACTGGAGGACGAGCCGCTTGCCACCGTGGTGCAGAATATGCGCAAAGGCTCTAAATGGCTCTCTGCATTTTTGGAAAACTACCGTCCACCGCTGGACGGGGAACGTTACCTGACGGACAGGGAGGTGGCGGAGTTGCTCCGTGTGAGCCGCCGTACCTTGCAGGAATACCGTAACAACAGAGTGTTGCCCTTTATCCTTTTAGGCGGGAAGGTGCTTTACCCCGAATCGGGATTGCGTGAACTGCTGGAGGCGAATTACCGCAAACCGATGGAGTAATGTCCTGACATTCCGGAATAAAATGCGTACCTTTGTGGTTAAAACGAATACCATTATGCTTCGGAGTGAATTTGCAAAATTGTTAGAATCCACAATAATTCCTGAAGGAATTGAGCAAGAGGACATAAAATCCCGAATCTATCCTATAAGTGCAGCATTGATGTCAATGTTGCCACAAAAACTGTATAGATATAGGAGTTGTTCAACATTAAACCTTGATGCTTTTGACAAGGATCTGGTTTATGCTGTTACTGCTGATAAGTTTAATGACCCCTATGACACTCTTGTTTATTATAGTTTGGATAATATTCAAGAGCAAATGAGAGCTTGTTGTACAGAAGAATTTCTTGAACAATTCAAACAGATACTTGAAACTAAAGATTTCGAATTTCCTCCAAGTGTAATCCAATTTTTCGGAAGAAACAATTTGACAGGTTTAAAAAAACAGGTAATATCGTGTAACGGCATAAATCCATTGACATTAGCTCTTTTTAGTGTTGTAATGGAAAACATATTGAAAGAAATCCTATTAAAAATGGGGGATACATTAAAGGTCGTATCTACAATAGCATGTTTAAGTGAAAGCATAGATTCTGTTATAATGTGGAGTCACTATGCCCAAAATCATGAAGGGTTTGCATTGGAATATGATTTAAGGTTCTTATTAGAACAAGGAGAAATGAATTGTTGTATCTTGCCTGTTATATATGATAATAACCGCTTTGATGCAAATAGTTTTATTCAATGGTATATAGCAAAGAGCTTGGGGCTGGATGTTAAAAATATAGATTCACTATCGCATTTGAAAATGGCTATTCACAAATCCACACAGTGGGAATATGAAAATGAATGGCGTATTATTCATTCAGAGAAACAACCTGCCGCACATTCTCGTGCAACAAGCCTGAAAATTGTTCCTAAAGCAATCTATTATGGAGAGAGAATTTCAAACATCCACAAGAAAACTTTGCATTATATAGCACAAGAAAAAGGAATTGCGGAATATGATATGTACATTGATTGTGGCTCGTTAAAGTATGAGATGTTATATAAGCCATCTCAATTTTGATACCTCATATTCTTTAGCACATAATTTGTATATTCAAAATTGACTATTTTAAAGTTAAAACGGACAGCTTGATGGTTGTCCGTTTTTAATTGATTTTCATCGTCTTTTCAGCAGTAACCGCCTTTTCCGCTATGTACGAATAACATGTAGGCGGTATGCTTGTCTTTTGCAAGTGCCTTGTCCATCAGCCAGCGGCGGAAAAGATGGGCATGGTATGTGCTCAGCCGAAAGGTGACGGGGATGATTATCTCAAGCGAGTAAACATCCGCATACAGACCGTTTTCAAGTTGGATGTAGCGGCATGCCTCGTAGTCGTTCAGCACGTCCGTTTTGAGGATGGCTTTGATGGCGGCGTTCACTGCCGGGACACCCGTGTGGAACAGTCTGGCGATTTCTCCGGCGGTCATCCATACATCGTTACCGGTTACGCTGACCGCCTTGTCCTCAATGATGATTATGTCACGTTTCATGGCTTCTCTGTTTTAGATGGTACGACCTGCAAATTCTTCGATTTGGTTCAATCTCGCGGCAAGGTTCTCCATGTCTTGATTGAGCTTCTCTTTGGTTATTTTCGCGTATATCTGCGTTGTCTTTATGCTTTTGTGTCCCAGCATGGAACTGACCGTTTCGATGGGTACGCCGTTGGAGAGGAACACCGTCGTGGCGGCCGTGTGGCGGCTTTGATGCCATGTAATATGCTTGGTGATACCGCAACGCTTGGCGACGGCACGGATTCCGGCAAGGCACGTGTTATAGTGGGGTACGGGGAATATCCTGCCGTCCCCACACAGCCCACGGTATTTGTCGATGATGCGCTTCGCTATGTCGAGCATACGGATGTTGGACACCACACCCGTCTTCTGGCGGTTGATGTTTATCCACTCGTGTTCGTCAAAGTAGGTGCGGATATTCTCTTCCGTCAGGTTGCGCATATCGGCGAACGACAAGCCCGTGAAGGCGCAGAACAGGTATAAATCACGATACAGTTCTTGCTTCGCATTCTTCAGCTTACCTTCCATCAGCAGGCGGATTTCATCTTTCGTCAGAAAGCTGCGGGTCGTTTCCTCCTTCTTGATTTCATACTCGCGGAACGGGTCGCGCGTGAGCCACTCATTGTTGATGGCGATGAACACCATCGTCCGAAGCGGGCAGACATACAGCCACACGGTGTTGGTGCAGCAGTGTTTGTCCGTGCGCAGGAACATTTCAAAATCGGAAATGAAAGCGGGGGTAAGCTCTTTCAGGGCGATGTCCTTCACGTGGTAGCGGATGGTGAGGAACTCTTGCAGGTGCTTGTAAACGATCTTGTATTTGTCAAACGTGCCTTTGGCTTTCATGCCTGCCTCCACCTGCTTGGCATAGTCCTCGTTGTGTTGCCGGAACACCTGCAATAGCGTGTGGTAGCGGTGTTCCAGTCCAAGAAAGGCGTTTTTCACCTTTTCCGCAGTGACGAAGTTGTCACGCTCCATGATTTCCTGATAGTGCTTGTTGATGCGTACGCGCATCTTGTCGAGCATACGGTTCGTTTCGAGTGCAGCCGTGCTTCTGCCCGTGACACGTCCTCCTTTGGTGTCCCACAGCTTAGGATCGACGGTCAGTTTGCAGCTGAACTGTGTTTGGCTGCCGTCCACCGTGATACGTCCCATGACGGGTACTGTCCCGTCCTTTTTCACTACCTGACGTTTGAGGTAGTAGATAACTGAAAATGTACTCTTCATCGTCCTTAATTTTTTTAGGTTCAAAATTAGTCGGTGAAGAATCCTTCGTCGGTACGCAAAACACGGAGGAACGACGCAATCTTTTTCCGTAACTGGATTTGTCGCGTGAGTTGTTAGTAACTCACTATATCACAACGCCTTGTTTTGCCATTCGTGCCAATTTCGTCACCTATATGGTGTGGTTACGAACAAGTAACGTTGCGACGTCTTGACTTGGCTTCGGCAAGGATTGTGGTGGCGTTGGAGATAATCGGCTGCTTAAATGAAACCTCTGTAAATCAATTCTATTACTTCATTCTTCTGTATTCCACTTTTTTGTAGTATCTTTGTAGTAGAAAACAGAGGAACAAAACCAAATAATGAAAAAACTACTGATTGTAATGGTGGCAGCCCTATGGCTGCTCGCTCCTACCAGCATGTATGCCGACGGGGGCAAACGTGAGTTCAGAGGCGCTTGGATGCAGTTTGTCAATGGCATGTATCTGGGTAAATCGACAGCAGAAATACAGCAGATGCTCACCCATCAGCTCGACGAGTTGGAAAAGGATGGCGCCAACGCCATCATCTTCCAGGTGCGCGGTGAATGTGACGCCCTCTATGAGAGCAAGATTGAGCCGTGGAGCCGATACCTCACCGGAGTGCAGGGCAAGGCACCATCTCCCTACTGGGACCCAATGGCATGGATGATACAGCAGTGTCACCGCCGCGGAATGGAGTTTCATGCGTGGATAAACCCCTATCGCGCCCGCATGAAGAGCCCTACCCGTCTGGCCGACAACCACATCCTCAAGACTCACCCTGAGCGTGCCTTCGAGTATGGCGGTCTCTATGTGCTCAACCCGGGACTCAAGGAGAACCGCGACTATATCCTCTCGGTGGTCGACGACATCGTGAGCCGCTATGACATCGACGGCATACACATCGACGACTACTTCTACCCCTACCCCGAAGGCGGACGCCCCATCCCCGATGACCGTGAGTACGCCCTATATAATAATGGTATAGCTGACCGTGGCGACTGGCGCCGCTACAATGTCAATCTCTTTGTCAAGGAGATGGGCGAGCACGTGCACAAGCTCAAGCCTTGGGTCAAGTTTGGCGTGTCGCCCTTTGGTATCTACCGCAACAAGAAGAGTTCGCCCATAGGTAGCGACACCAACGGTCTGCAGAACTACGACCAGCTCTATGCCGACGTGCTGCTGTGGGTCAACAACGGATGGATAGACTACTGCGTGCCACAGCTCTATTGGCACATCGGTCATCCATTGGCAGACTATGAAAAGCTCATCAAATGGTGGGCTAAACACATGGCCAACCGTCCGCTCTACATCGGCGAGAGCATCGAGAACACCGTGCAGAACAGCGACCCTGCCAACCCCAACACCCATCAGATGGCAGCCAAGTTCAGTCTGCACCGCCAGTTGCGCAACGTGAGTGGCACCGTGCTCTGGTATGCCAAGGTGGCTGCCGAAGACATGGGTAGCTACGGCACTATGCTGCGCAACGTATACTGGAAGTCAAAGGCTCTGCCTCCATACATGCCTTTCCTGGACAGCAAGGCACCCAAGAAGCCAGCCAAGATGGGTGACGCGTGGACAGAAGACGGACTGATGCTCTACTGGTCGGCCCCCAAAGCGAAGAAATGGGGCGACGAGGCGCGCCGCTATGTCATTTACCGCTTCGCCAAGGGCGAGAAAGTAAACCTTGCAGACGCTTCCAAAATCGTAGAGATAACCTATGACACCTACTACCGGCTGCCCTACAATGGCGGAACGGACAAATATACCTATGTAGTGACTGCCCTCGACCGCGTAGGCAACGAGAGCAAGGGCGCAAAGCGCAAGGTGAAGTTGTAAACAGCATCCCCAAGATAACAGAAAATCCGCATAGTGAGTCTATGCGGATTTTTTGTTATGCCGAAGGGGTCGCCATCGGTCGGATGAATGTCACGGGCTTAGCCTTTCAGCCAGTTGCTGACGATAGTGGCGCCCTGGGGCGTGAGCACACTCTCTGGATGGAACTGGATGCCATGGACGTCGTAGTCGCGATGGCGTAGTGCCATGACAAAGCCCTCGTCGCTCTCGGCAGTGACCTCCAGACAGGCTGGCAGAGACGACCTCTCGACCACCCAAGAGTGGTAACGGCCCATGGTAATGCGTGGAGGAAGGTCGCGGAAGATGTAGTCGCGCTGCAGATTGGTACCCTCGGTCGCTACGCCATGGAAGACCTCGGCAAGATTGGTAAGCCGGGCGCCAAAGACCTCGCCGATAGCCTGATGGCCAAGGCACACGCCGAGGATAGGTTTGGTGGCGGCGTAGGTGCGGATGACATCGAGCAGCAGCCCAGCCTCTGACGGGATGCCTGGACCGGGCGAAAGCAAGAGCTTGTCATAGTCGGCAAGGTCAGCCAAGTCAAACTGGTCATTGCGGAAGACGGTGACCCGTGCGCCAAGACTACGCACGAGGTGTACGAGATTATAGGTGAAAGAGTCGTAATTGTCTATCACAGCCACCGACACCTGCGGGGTGTGGCTATTGTCTGTCTGTTTCATCATGATTCAGCCTCTTTGATGGCACGCGTGAGCGCACCGAGTTTGTTATTACATTCCTGGAGCTCGTATTCATCATTGCTCTTTGCCACGACGCCACTGCCAGCCTGGAACCAGAGCTCTCCATTGCGACTGACGAAGGTGCGGATGACGATGGCTTGATTGAGGTCGCCGTCGAGACCGATGAAGCCGATGCAGCCACCATAGGCGCCACGATTGTGGGGCTCAAGCTCGCTGATAATCTGCATCGCCCTCACCTTGGGAGCCCCCGACAGCGTGCCGACAGGAAAGGTGTCGAAGAAGGCACGTATCTTGGCACCTGGGGAGTGGGGCTGCAGAAGTCTGCCGCTGACCCGGCTCACCAGGTGGATGACGTGGCTGTAGAACTGCATATCCTTGAAGAAATCGACTTTGACATCCTGACAGTTGCGGCTGAGGTCGTTGCGCGCAAGGTCGACCAGCATCACGTGCTCGGCATTCTCCTTGGCATCGTTACGCAAGAACTCGGCATGCCGACGGTCCTCTGCAGGGTCGCCGGTACGACGGGTGGTGCCAGCAATGGGGTCGATATAGGCGCGGTCGCCATCAATGCGGCAGTGGGTCTCAGGGCTGGAACCGAAGATGCGGTAACCGCCGAAGTCGAAATAGAAGAGATAGGGCGAGGGATTGATGCTGCGCAGCGCACGGTAAAGGCGGAAGTCGTCGCCGCTATAACGCTGGCAGAAACGACGAGAAACCACAATCTGGAAGACATCGCCACGCAGACAGTGGGCTACACAGCGACGGATATTGGCACGATGGGCTTCGTCAGTGAGGGTGCTGAAGACGGGGCCTTCGGTGTGGAAATCGTAGCACTGGCCAGGACGGCGCAACTGCTGCTCTATGTCGGTGAGCACCTTACCGCCAGCAGCCACGGAGTCGCCTTCGCGCACGAGGGTAACCAGTCGGATGCGATTGGAATAATGGTCAAAGACTATCAGGTCGCGATACATGACATAGAGCATATCGGGGGCGTCGTTGGCGGGCTGCGTGTCGTCGACCACATCGATATTCTCAAAGTAGCGCACGGCATTGAAAGAGGTGAAGCCATAGACGCCGCAATACTCCCTACCCTCGCCTTCGACATGGAAGGCTGCGAGGAAATCACCCAGCGCCTGGGCCACCTGCTCTTTGGCTACGCCCTTGCGGTCGAGGTCGAGGGGCTGGCGGAGAACGGTGCCGTCGGGCAAGGAGGTGATGGCTACGCCATGGGACACTGCAAACGACGCCATGGGATGGATGGCTATAAACGAGCGGGCTGTATCGTGGCTGTGGTAATCGCTGCTCTCCATGAGTGCAGACTGTGGATAGAGGCCGCGCAGACTCAGGTAAACACCCACGGGAGTATAGAGGTCGGCAAGAATGGTGCTCGACACGGTCTGGTAATTATAAGTATAACTCATAATGACTGATCGGATAATAGGTTAGAAATCGCCGTACTCGCCTGCCATATCCTTATGGGCGAGATATGTTTCTACATCTTTGTCGCCACGACCCGAGACGGTGAGAACGACCACATCTTCGGGACGGAAGCGGAGATGACTGAGCGCAGCCACGGCATGGGCGCTCTCGATGGCAGGGATGATGCCCTCGGTACGGGTAAGTTCGTAGCCGGCACGGATGGCTTCGTCGTCGTTGATGGCTATCACCTGTTCGCGGCCACGCTCGGCAAGGTCGGCGTGCATGGGTCCGATGCCAGGATAGTCGAGTCCGGCGCTGATGGTAAACGCCTCCTTAATCTGGCCGTCGTCGGTCTGCATCACGAGCGTACGGGCACCGTGGATGATACCCTCGGTACCAGCCTGGATGGTGGCGGCGGTGTAATCGGTGTCAACCCCATGCCCACCGGCTTCGGCGAGGACAATGCTCACACGCTCGTCGTCGATGTAGTGATAGATGGTGCCGGCGGCGTTGCTGCCTCCGCCCACACAGGCTATAAGGAAGTCGGGATAGTCACGCCCCGTCTTCTCCTGGAGTTGCCACTTGATTTCTTCGGAGATGACGCTCTGCATCTTGGCGACGATATCGGGATAAGGATGAGGTCCCATTGTCGACCCGACGAGGTAATAGGTGTCGCGCGGATGGCTGCACCAGTCGCGGATGGCTTCGCTGCAGGCGTCACTGAGGGTCATGTTGCCGGTGGTGACGGGATGCACCGTGGCACCGAGCATACGCATACGCTCCACATTGGTATGTTGGCGTTCCACATCGGTCTTGCCCATGAAGATTTCACACTGCATACCCATCAGCGCACACACCGTGGCTGTGGCGACGCCATGCTGCCCGGCACCGGTTTCGGCGATGATGCGCGTCTTGCCCATGTGGCGGGCAAGGAGTATCTGCCCGATGGTATTGTTGATTTTGTGGGCTCCAGTATGGTTGAGGTCTTCGCGCTTGAGATAAAGGCGGCAACCGTAGCGGCGACTCATACGGTCGGCATAATAGAGGGGGGAAGGACGCCCCACATAGTCGCGCAGCAGTTGATGGTACTCGCGCTTGAATTCATCGCTGCCGAGGATGTCGAGATAAGCATCCTGCAGGTCGTGCACACACTTGTATAATATTTCGGGAACATAGGCTCCGCCGTAACGACCGAAAAATCCGTTCTTGTCTACTGTGTATTTCATTGGGCTAATGCTTCATTAAGTTTGTCTATGGCCTTGTCGGCATCGCGTGTCTCGTCGAGCAGAGTGACAAACTTGCTGCCGATAATGGTTCCGGCGGCGTAGGCTTGGGCACTCTCCAGCGTCTGCCGGTTGGATATTCCAAATCCTATCATGCGCGGGTTGCGCAGTTGCATGGCGTCTATGCGGCGGAAGTAGTCGACCTTGGCGTCGCCGAAACTCTGCTGGGCGCCGGTGATGCCTGCACTCGACACCATATAGATGAACCCGTCGGTGTGGCGGTCGATGAGGCGTATGCGCTCGGCCGATGTCTCGGGCGTAATCATCATGATGACGCGCACATCGTAGCGGTCGGCGATGGGTTTGACCACCTTGAGATAATCATCAAACGGCAGGTCGGGAATTATGCACCCCGACACGCCCGTAGCCACGCAGCGCTGGAAGAAGGCTTCATATCCATAGTGCATCACCACGTTGAGATAGCCCATCAGTACCAAGGGGATGCGCACCTGGTCCTTGATGCTGTCTATCTGGCTGAATATCTTGTCGAGCGTAATGCCATTGCGCAGAGCCACAGTGCCTGCCGCCTGAATGACGGGACCGTCGGCAAGCGGGTCGCTGAAGGGGATGCCCACCTCGACCATATCGATGCCGCGGCGCTGCAGCGTGAGCAGCACCTGGGGCACCATGTCGACCGTAGGGGCACCCGCGCAGAAGTAGAGCGAGTGGAGTTTACGGTCTGTGTTATCCTGAAACAATCTGTTTATCTTATTCATTTCGTATAGCGTTGATAAAGTTGCGGAGCAAGTGGATGTCCTTGATGCCGGGCTGGGTTTCAAACCTGCTGTTGAGGTCGATGCCGGCAAACTGGGGATGGTGGAAGGCGCGTACCCTGTCTACATCGTCGGGCCCGATACCGCCACCGAGCAGGAAGGGGATGTCGCCGTCGTAGCGGTCGAGCAGCGTCCAGTCGAAGCGGTTGCCGCTGCCTCCGACGCTGTCGCTGCGCGTGTCGAAAAGCAGCATGTCGACCGCGCCGTCATACTCGCGCCAGCGATCAATGTCATGGGCGTCGGCCACGGGGATAGCCTTGATGATACGCAGTCCCGGACGGATGTCGGGGTCGATGGTGCGCCGCAGGTTGTCACAGGTGATGCGCGACTCGTCGCCATGCAACTGCACATAGTCGAGGCCGTAGTTGTAGACACGGGTCACGATGTTCTGGGGCATATCGTCGACGAAGACACCCACACGGGGCACGTGGGCAGGCTTCTGCACCGGAGCCGCGCCATCGTCGAGGTGGCGCTGCAACTGGTCGAGCCGCTCACGGCTGTAGTCGGGCATGCTTCCGGCGCGAGAGCGCACCATCTGCACGTAGCGTGGAGACTGTGGATAGAACACCATGCCTATCATGTCGGCGCCCAAGTGCTCGACGGCTGTGATATTCTCGGCATCGGTCATGCCGCATACTTTGATAATCATAGTCTGTATAGTTTTAATGGTTGTTGTTGCTGAGGTTGTTCAATTGGCCGACCATACGGGCGAGGGCGTCGCCAGGACTGGGCTCGCGCATAAAGGTCTCGCCGATGAGGAAGCCGCGGTAGCCCGACTCGCGCAGACGCGCAATGACATCGGGCGAAGAGATGCCGCTCTCACTCACCTTGCAGGCATCATGGGGCAGACGCTCAGCCAGATGGAAGCTGGTCTCGACATCGGTGGTGAAGGTGCCGAGGTGGCGGTTGTTGATGCCATACATGTCGGGCTCGAGGGCAGCATAGTCGAGTTCGCTCTCGGCGTGCATCTCGAGCAGCACCTCCAGACCCAGCTGGTGGGCAAGCGACATCAGGCGGCGGCACTCGTCGATAGTCAGCACCGAGGCGATGAGCAGCACAGCCGACGCGCCACAATAGCGGGCTTGGAAGAGCTGGTACTCGTCGACCACGAAGTTCTTGTAGAGTATGGGGAGGCTGACGCCCATGAAGCGCGCCTGTTGGATATGCTCGTCGTAGCCGCCAAAGTAGTTGCGGTCGGTAAGGATGCTGACAGCCGAAGCGCCACTCTGCTCATAGGCAGGCACCACCTCGCTCACGCGGGCGTCGCGGTGTATCCAGCCACGCGAAGGCGAACGGCGCTTGAACTCGGCGATGATGCCGGTAGTCGACTCCATGAGCGCCCGACGCATCGAGGGCACGGCGATGTGGAGCATCTTCTCGGTCAGCGTGGCCAGCGTGGTGATGGGCAGCAACTGGTGGAACTGCGCTATCTCCTCGCGCTTGTTGGCGACTATCTCTTCCAGTATATCTCTCATGTCGGCTATGAATTGATGGTTACAAAACGACGGAAGGCATTGAGGGCAGCACCGCTGTCGATACTCTCACGGGCAATCTCGATACACTCGTCGATAGACTTCAGACCGCGCTCCATGACCTGGATGCCGAAGGCGGCGTTGGCGACCACGATGTTCTTCTGGGCGGGCAGACAGGTATTGTTGAGCACGCTGTCGAAGATGGCGGCAGCCTCTTCCTCGGTGGCTCCGGCCTGAAGTTCTTCGGGCAGAGCCACCTGCATGCCCAGGTCGGCAGGCGAGAAGACACGCTCATACTGGTTGGTCGACACCTTGAAGTCGCCGGTGAGTGAGATTTCGTCGTAGCCGTCGATGCTGTTGATGATGCCATAGTCGATGCCCAAGCGCTGATAGACCTGGGCGTAGAGGCGCATCTGGTCGAGGTTGGCTACGCCCAGCAGTTGGGCCTTGGGGTGAGAGGGGTTGACCAGCGGCCCCAACAGGTTGAAGACGGTAGGAAACTGCAGCGCCTTGCGGATGGGGGCCACGTGCTTCATGGCCTTGGCGAAGAGCTGGGCATGGAGATAGACGATGCCTGCCTCGTGGAGCGAACGGTTGAGGGTGTCGAGGTCGCTGGTAAAGCGCACACCGTGAAGGGCTATCACGTTGGAGGCTCCGCTCACACTGGTGGCGGCATAATTGCCATGCTTGGCGACCTTGTAGCCGGCGCCGGCGATGACGAAGCATGCCGTGGTAGAGATGTTGAACGTATTCTTGCGGTCGCCGCCAGTGCCCACCACGTCGATATAGCGGTCGCAGTCCAACGGGGCCTGCACGCCGGTCTCCAATATGCCGTCGCGGAAGCCCAACAGTTCGTCGACGGTCACTCCGCGCATCTGTATGGCGGTAAGGAGGGCCGTAATCTGCTCGGCGGGATAGGCGTCGCGGGTGATGCCAGTCAGGATGTCCTTGGTCTCTTCGCGGCTGAGCCGTTCCTGGCGGAGCACACGCGTCAAATAATCTTTCATCTCCATAGTCTTGTCTTTTATAGTGTTGGTTCAAAATGTCGGGGTTACGAAAAAAGGCCTGTCGTAAGTTACGGCAGGCCTTTCTCTTATATCTACGGGATATCTATACGGCTGAGCGACTCACGACTTTATCAATCTTGAGTTACGCCACCACCATGCTATAGATACCATATTCTTCATTGTCTTTACTGTTTACGCTGCAAATATAACGATAATCTACGAGCCTGCAAACTTTTTGAAAGAAAAATTTGTGATTTACCGCAATTTTATTACTGAGATCCTCTGCCGCCCTCTTATACCTATTATAATATACGCGCGCGTGACGGTATCGGTGGCGGTCATCTTCAGAGCGACCGTGACCCTACAGGTGGAAGTTTTGAGCAAAAGAAAATGTCACGCGGATGTAATAAAGGCCGAAAAGATGCGTTATACAAATATAAAGACTATTAGAAATGCCTATGAACTATTTTACTCCTAACGAGGTGAAGCCCTCGGAAAAAACTTTGCAACTTATCAGACAGATAGCCCGGCTCTGCCAGCGCGCCCACATAAAAGATGGGAAGTATAATGTGTGTATGAACTGATTAAACCTTGATGATAGAATAAGATGAACAAAGAGATACTGATATCCCCCTCATTGCTGTCGGCCGACTTTACACGGTTGGGCGAAGACTCAGAGATGATAAACCGCAGCGCAGCCGACTGGCTGCACATGGATGTGATGGACGGCGTGTTTGTGCCCAACATCTCGTTTGGACTGCCCGTCATCAAGGCAGTACACACGGTATGCCAGAAGCCGCTGGATGTACACATGATGACCGTGCATCCCGAGAACTATATACGCCAGGTCGCCGATGCCGGCGGAGCGCTGATGACCGTACACGCCGAGGCCTGCACCCATCTGCACCGCACCATCCAGGAGATACACAGCGCCGGCATGAAAGCCGGAGTGGCTCTCAACCCCGCCACGCCGCTGGCTATGGTCGAGGAGGTGCTCTCCGATGTAGATCTGGTGCTGATTATGAGCGTCAACCCGGGCTTCTCAGGCCAGTCGTTTATCACCAGCTCGACCGACAAGGTAAGGAGACTGAGACAGATGATAGACCGGCTGGAACACAGACCGCTGATAGAGGTAGATGGTGGCGTAAACGGAAAAACGGCACCGATGCTCGTCGCAGCCGGTGCCGATGTATTGGTAAGTGGCAGCTATGTCTTCGGCGCAGAAGACCCCGAGGCTACCATACTGAGTCTGAAGTCAAGAGACTGAACGCCCGCTGGACGGTCAGTCCAACTGTAGAGTGATGCCGTTGGACTTGGCCATGCGCCGCAGGTTGAGCACGGCGTAACGCATACGACCAAGAGCGGTATTGATGCTTACGCTGGTGGCCTCGGCAATTTCCTTGAACGACATTTCCTGAAAGAACCGCATGAAGATAACCTCTCGCTGCGATGGCGGCAGGAGGTTCATCATGCGCCGAACGTCGCTATACACCTGCTCGTTGACATAGCGGCTCTCCACATTGGGCACTATCACATGGCGCCCGTCAATCTGAGAAAGGTCCTCATTGTCGACCGTGCTCACCACACTCTCTATGCGCTGGTCGCGATAATAGTCCATGATGACATTGTGGGCTATGCGCATAATCCATGCGGAGAACTTGCCGCAGGAGGTATACTGGCCCGACTGGAGACGCATAATGACTTTGACAAACGTGTCTTGGAACACATCTTCTGCCATCTCGCTGTCGTGGACAACGAACAATATGTAGGAATAAAGCCTCTGCTGATTGCGTGAGAGCAATAAATCGAAGGCATTATTATCACCTTTTATGTATGCTATGGCCAACTCTTCATCGGTCATCTTGCTATATACATCCATTATTTCTTTCTTTACTATTGGAGTAAATGTAGGCGATAGGCTTGCGATTTATTGTGTAAATACTGTTAATAATTGCTGCAAAGATAGTATTTTTCTTTATAAATGACAAATTTTAAGTAAAAAAAGTGCTGATTTGCTTCCCAGATATTGCAAAAGAGGTTGGTGCAGGATGCGACCAACCTCAGGGTGATTTCAAAATAAATGGTTGAAATCAAAATAATAATGGCAAAAATAGGATATATATTTGACTTCCCCAAATGTTTTAACAGAAATCTTTCAAATTATTTGATATTTAGTCGCAAACCATCTATACGACTTGCGCGACTATCTGCAGCACACCCGCCAGCAACTCTGCCGGCACGTATCAAAAGGCACGAACGCTCGTATCAATTGTTACGAGCGCTCGTAACATAAGGCACGTACGCTCGTAACATACGATACGAACCAGCAGAGAGCATCATGACATGACTGAAGATGGTATAAATCAAGGACAAACGCAGTTATCACAATCTCTGCCGATAACAAGAAAATGGCAGGACTTGTCTCTTACTGGTTTGCTTTACACCAATATCGTCCGCTTACTGGTTGGCTGCACAGTACCCCAACCCTTTACCATTCTGCTTTACACAGCCTCTACCCTATTGATGACTGTTCCTGCCTTTTTACTGGCAAGTTTCACCACCAAGTCCCCCACGGCATCAGCGAAGATACAGGACTTGGCCAGGGGCATACAAAAAACGCACCCTGATGTGTCTGGCATAGAGGGAACGATGGTTCGCGCTCTATGGCAGACGCACAAGGTGCGTCACACTTAACTTATGAGGGTACCCGTTGGCCCTCGATTGCCGCTATCTGCGGTCGAGAGCCTGGGCTTGGTTTACTTTTCTGCCTTAGGCTTCTCTTCCTTGGCCTTCACAGCCTTGGGCTTGGGGGCAGCCTTAGGTTTGGCAGCAGCTTTGGCCTTGGGAGCAGCCTTCTTGGCGGTCTTGGCCTCAACCTGCTCACGCAGCTTCTCGCTGGCAGCCTCAATCTTTTCAATCTTTGCCTGCAGACGTACTATCTCTTTATCCTTGAGCTCTATCTCGTCGCCCTGGTTGCGGATAGTGGTAAGCAGCGACTCGAGTTCCTCATTGTCGATGTCCTCAGGATAAAGGTTGTTGACACGGTTGATGAAGTCGCCGAGGATGTTCATATAGTTGGTGAACGCATCGAAGGCGCTGGCATAGATACCTCTATCCACTGCCACTCCCGAAGGTTTGGTGGAGATGAAGTAAAAGTTATTGGTAGCCTGCAGATAGTCCCAGTCCTGGTTGATACGTGGGTCGTTGGCGATGCGCACGCGGTCGGCTACGCTGTAGAGCTTGTTGAAAGCCTCGCGCTGCATGGGGTTACCCAGCCAGCAAGACACATCGCGCTCCTCGTCCATCCAAGAGAGAGTATCGGGAACATCGAGCTGACCCACAGACTTCATCTTGGCGCACACCTCTGAAGGAGTGGAGAAGGTGATGCCCTGTGCCTTGGCGCAGGCGGGCAATGCCTTGAAGAACTCGAGGATGTTGCTCGACAGAGGCTGGGCCACGCCGATGGCAGAGAGGTTCATGAAGATGCCATAGAACTGCTCTTCCTCGGGGCACTCGGCTATCTTGCGGATATAGTTGTCGGCGAAGAGCGGGTAGCCCTCCCAGTCGCTATTGTTGAAACGCAGAGAGATATCGTCGCTAAGGTTGACGTCGCGCAAGAGCAACTTGAGCTTGGGGTTGAGGGCACAGTGGTAGATGTAGTGGGGAGATTTCCATCCCAACACATGCTTGGCACCCTCGGTGAGCATGCCCTTGAAGCCCATGTTGGCTGCCTGCATACCGATGTCATCGCTATAGATGAGGCCGGAATTGCGCAGCACCTTGGGAGACTGGTTGAAGTACTCCTTGATTTTCTCCACCTGCTTCTTGACATCTGTGATGAAGCTCTCCTCATTGGCCAATGATGAGAGGCCATGAGAATAAGGTTCGGCGAGGAACTCCACGCAGCCGGTGTCATTGAGCTCCTGCAGCTTGGCAAGCACCTGGGGTGCGTGCATCTCCAGCTGCTCGATACCTACGCCCGAGAGCGAGAAGGCTACCTTGAAGGCCTTGCCATGCTCCTTAATCATTTCGCCAAGGGCATTGAGGGCGGGCATGTAGCTACGCTCGGCGATATCGGTGATATCGCGCTCGTTCTCGTAGTCATCATAGTAATAATGGTCGGTACCGATATCAAAGAAGCGGTATCTCTTAAGATGTGTAATCTGATGTATTTCGAAATATAAACAAATTGTCTTCATAATCGTTGTTTGTTAGTTGTTAGTTATTGCCATTGAGCGTACGCTCATATAGTTCTCGTATCCATGCGCCTACCTTCTCCCAAGTAATCTGGTCGACCTCGTTCTTGCCTTCGGTCTGCAGATAATGGAAGAGGCTCTCGTTGTGGCAGATGGAGTAGATGGCGTCGGCCATGGCGTTGATGTCCCAGTAGTCTACCTTGATACAGTTGTCGAGTATCTCAGCACAACCGCTCTGCTTACTGATGATAGAAGGAGTGCCACACTGCATCGCCTCGAGCGGAGAGATACCGAAAGGCTCGCTCACTGAAGGCATCACGTAGACATCAGAGTCCTTGAGACACTCATAGACCTGCTTGCCGCGCATGAAGCCCGGGAAGTGGAAACGGTCGGCAATGCCGCGCTCGGCAGCGAGGTAAATCATCTGGTCCATCATATCGCCCGAACCGGCCATGCAGAAACGCACGTTGCGGGTGCGGTGGAGCACGAGGTTGGCGGCTTCAACGAAATACTCAGGTCCCTTCTGCATGGTGATGCGGCCAAGGAATGTCACTACCTTCTCCTTTCCGGTGTGGTCGGGACGAGGAATATCGGCCAGCTCCTGACGCAGGGGATACACAGCGTTGTGCACGGTGAAGCACTTGCGGGGGTCCTGATGATACTGGTTGATGACGGTCTGGCGGGTGAGCTCAGATACGCACATGATGCAGTCGGCGTTGTCCATACCGTCTTTCTCTATCGAGAAGACTGTAGGGTTGACCTTGCCACGGCTACGGTCGAAGTCGGTGGCATGGACATGGATGCACAGGGGCTTGCCCGAAACCTTCTTGGCATGGATGCCGGCGGGATAGGTAAGCCAGTCGTGGGCATGGATGATGTCGTAATCGAACGTGCGGGCAACGACACCGGCGATAATCGAATAGTTATTGATTTCCTGATGGAGATTGGAGGGGTATCCACCGGCAAACTCCATCGCACCAAGGTCATTGACGTGCATATAATTGAAATCAGAATAGATGTGGTCGCGCAGGCGGAAGTAGAGGTCGGGGTCCATAATGTTACCCACCTTGTTCTTCACATAGTCGTAATCGACATCGCGCCAGGCGATAGGCACACAGTTCATCGCCACGATATTGGCGGCGCTGCGGTCTTCATCGCCCCAGGGTTTGGGCAGACAGAGTATCGTCTCTATATCACTCTGGGCGTGCAGACCTTGAGATATACCATAGTTGGCGGTAGCCAGTCCACCATATACATGAGGAGGATACTCCCAACCAAACATTAAAACTTTCATTTGCGGTCCTCCTATTATTTATATGAATACTTTTCCAGCAACTCCATTGCCCTGAGTATCTCTGCCACGTTCATGGCAAACGAGATAGCGCCTCTGCCCTGGAATGGCGGGTTGCCATCGAAGAGCTCGGGGATAGTTCCGATGCAATGGTTGGACATTTCGTCTTCGTAGCCAACCATCTGGCGCTCGATGAAGCTCAGACGGGTGCGCCTGTAGAGGCGCAGACAAGCCTCCATATAGAAGCCGCCGAGCCAAGGCCATGCCGTACCCTGGTGGTAAGCATAGTCGCGCTGTGACTGAGGACCTACATACATGGGGTTGTAGCCACCACTCTTGGGCGAAAGCGTACGCAGACCCTTGGGCGTGAGCAGTTCACGGGTACAGATGTCAAGTACGCTCTTCTTCTGTTCCTGATTGAGGGGCGAATAGTCAAAAGCTACGGGGAAAATCATGTTAGGACGCACACTCCAATCGACCATATAGCCATCGACATAGTCGTAGAGATAGCCATACTCATTGAGGAATGTATCGAGGAATGACTGCTTGGCATTGGCGGCAACAGCCTGAAGGTGTTCGCGCACGGCATTGCCCTCATCGAGAAGAGAGGCTCCGAAGAGCAGCGCATTGTACCACAGGGCGTTGAACTCGACGATGTAGCCTGTACGGGGAACAACGAGACGGCCGTTGGCCACGGAGTTCATCCAGGTGATGGCCTCGCCATGCGAACTCTGCGCATAGAGCAAGCCGTTATCGTGGAGCTTGAGGTTAGGATGGCCGTCGCTCTCGATATACTTGAGAATATCGATGACAAGGGCGCCATACTTCTTGGCACACTTCTCGCGGCCACACTCCTTGGCGTACTGCTGGATGGCCCAGATAGCCCAGAGGGGGACATCGGGCTGCTCAATCTCATAGATATGCTTGGTGATGGGCTTGCCTTCCATAAACTCTCGCAGCGCCACCTCGGCAGTCTTCATCACCAGGTCGAAGTACTCGTCTTCCTCGATGGAGAGAGTGAGACCTGGCAGTGCGATGAACGTATCGCGGGCGCGGCTCTTGAACCAAGGATAGCCGGCAAGGATATATCGGTCGTCGTTCTTCTCATGGATATGGAACTGGTGGGCGGCATTGACGAGACAGTGGAAGAAGTTGTCGCGCGGGGTGCGCTCTTCGACTTCGGCATCGAACAACCGCTTCAGACCGGAGGTCTTGCTCTGCGATGTGGAAGCGGCAAAGACGATGCTCTCGCCCTTCTTGATGTTCATCTCGAAATATCCGGGCACGTAGAGGTCCTCATTGGAAGCGTAGCCACGTTCCTGCTCCTTGGGATACTCGACTCCGCGATACCAGTCGGGAACGAAGTGGAACTCGTTCTTCTTGGAGAACTGCATATAGAGGTCGGGGTAGCCGGCATACATACAGGTCTTGATGCCATTGTCTACCTGAGAATACTCGCGCGAAGCCACCGAATTCTCATGGGTAAACTGGCGCACACTGCGGAAAGCCAGGAACGGACGGAAACGCAGCGTGGTGGCAGAGTGGGCATCTACCAGCGTGTAGCGGATAAGGATGCGGTCCTCATAATGCTGGAACACCACTTCGCGCTTAAGGATTACGCCACCAACGCGATACAGCGTGGTGGGCACTTTGTCACAATCAAACTCACGAATATACTTATGACCCTTGGGACTGAAGTTGTTGCCCTGATACTTATGGAGGCCCAGATTGAACTCGGCTCCATGCTGTATCACTGTCACGTCGAGCGACGAAAGCAGTACATGGTTCTCGTCGTCGAGCTCGGGAACGGGCACGACAAGCAGTCCATGATACTTGCGAGTGTTACACTCTACCACGGTGGAACACGAGTAGGCTCCCGAGCGGTTGGTGCGTAGCAACTCCTTTGGCAACGACTCTTCGAGGTTAGTCATAAGAGTTTTCTCAAACTTAAGATAACTCATAAACTTATGTCAAGATTTAATTAATAGTTGTTCGTTTTTAGAAGCAAGCGACGAGCGCTCGCTTATGCTCATTCAAAAATACTACATTCCATGCAGATAAGCAAATTTTTCATAAACTATTTGCGAAAAAACACTAAATTCGGCAGTATTATAGATAACCGCCCGAGAGTTGACGTTATTTCCGCCGATGACATATACCAACAAAGGCATGCCACCTATTATATATAGGGCATGTCTTTGCGTTATTCTTAGTGTGGGAGTTATCGCCTACTCGGGAATGAGGAAGTTGATGACTTCCTGCTCTACCCTCACCTTGAGGGGAGCCATGGGACTGTTCATCAGACGGCCATCGACGCTAACCAGCGACTGGGATATCTCGTCGAAAGTTACCTCGCGCGTGCGGTAGGGATGAACGCTGCGCGAGTTGAGGAACTTGCCACGCAGGAAGAGATACCATCCCTCAAAGAGTTGGGTAATCTCGGGATGATAGACCACCGACACATCGAGCAGACCGTTGTAGGGCACGGCGTTGGGAGTCTGTCCGTAGCCGAGGGCATTGCCCACACACACCGTCATCACCTTGCGCTCTATCTTGTCATCATTGATACGCAGACGCATCTTATACTCCAGACGCTGGAATATCATGAGGATAAAGGAGAAGATGAATGACAGGGTGCGCGAACCCAAGAGTTGGCGCGTCTGACTGCGCATATTCATGATGGCGGCAATAAGTCCCACGTTGACGCAGTTGAGGAAGTAGCGGTGGCAAGCCTCGCCATGCCGGTTGCGATAGTTGATGCGACCAACGTCAATCCGGCGCACACGGCGCTGACAGAGCCAGTCGACAGTCTGTTCGACCTCGCCCTCACGGAAACCCCAGTAATGGGCAAAGTCATTCATCGTACCATTGGGGATAACACCGAGAGAGACGCGCTGGCGCACCTCGACGTCAAACTGCATCAGGCTGTTGACAGCATCGTTGAGGGCAGAGTCGCCACCGGCGATGATGATAGTGCGGTAACCGTTGTTGACCATCATCTTGACCAATCTGTCCACGCTATCTGCACTCTCGCTGTGCACGTAGTCATAGTCTATGCGATGGGCACGCAACACACGCTCGATGACATCCCATCGCGACTTGTTGCGGAAAGTGTGTTTGGGGCAATAGATGACTCCCCATTTGTTTTCGTTGACTGCCATTTCTCTACATTATTATATATTAGGGCTGTATATGTGCTATGTCCATAATCTGTGCCACCTTGCTGTCCATGGGGTCAAGGGCATCTATCCAGTGGATGGTAAAGCCGCGGCGCTCCATACCTCTGAACCATGTCATCTGCCGCTTGGCAAACTGGTGGATGGCTATCTCCAACTGGCGGAACATCTCCTCGAAACTGGTTTTGCCGATGACATACTCGGTGACAAACTTGTATTCCAGACCATAGTAGATAAGATTCTCGGGGGCGATGCCGCGGTCGAGCAACTGGCGTATCTCGTCGACCATACCCTCTTCGAGGCGCTGCTTGAGGCGCTGCGTTATCTTGCGGCGACGCTCCTCGCGATTGATGTCCACTCCGATGATGACCGAGTCTATGGGTGGCAGCGTGCGGTTGTCTGTGGGGTGCTCGAGATTATAGGTCTCTATCTCTATGGCGCGTATGGCGCGCTGCGCGGTGTCCACATCGGTCCGGTTGTGCATCACCGAATGGTTGCGACGCTTCAGGTCTTCAAGCATTTCGGTGAGTTCGGCGAGCGACTTGTCTGCCAGCTTATCACGCAATGCCTGGTTTTGTGGCACAGGCGACAGGGCGTAACCCTTGAGCACACTCTCGATATAGAGACCCGTACCTCCGCAGAGAATGGGACGCACCCCGCGCGCCACTATATTATTATAAATAAGGTGGAAGTCCTGCTGATACTGGAAGAGGTTATACTTGGTACCGGGTTCACAAATATCTATCAAGTGGTAAGGTATCAGGCGGTCACCCTGACGGTAGTCGTCAAGGTCTTTGCCCGTGCCGATGGTCATGCCACGATACACCTGACGCGAGTCGGCACTGATAATCTCGGCATCGATACGCGCGGCAAGGGCGGCAGCCAGACTGGTTTTGCCCGACGCCGTAGGACCCAATATGGTAATCATCTTCTGCATTTGCTTCTTTCTGCGACAGCTTCGCCCTGCTTACACTACACCTCTCATCAAGGCCAAAGGGCTGTCTATCTGCTACAAAGGTAATGCAAACCAATAAAAATACAAAATAAATCGCCCTGATTTTTACCACCGAGATGCCCATGGGCTTGCACAAGGGTATAAAAAAAGCCGTCCAGCAATGCTGGACGGCCTGTACTTATGTCTACGATTATCGATTAACCGTTAACCTTCTTCATGTGAGCGATGAGCTCGAGCACCTTGTTAGAGTAACCGATCTCGTTGTCATACCAAGATACAACCTTTACGAATGTATCGGTAAGAGCGATACCAGCCTTGGCGTCGAAGATAGAAGTACGAGTATCACCGAGGAAGTCAGAAGATACTACAGCGTCCTCTGTGTAACCCAGAACACCCTTCAGTTCACCCTCAGAAGCCTCCTTCATTGCAGCGCAAATCTCTGCGTATGTAGCGGGCTTAGCGAGGTTTACAGTCAGGTCAACTACTGATACGTCGAGAGTAGGAACACGCATAGACATACCGGTCAGCTTGCCGTTGAGCTCAGGAATAACCTTACCTACAGCCTTAGCAGCACCTGTAGAAGAGGGGATGATGTTGCCAGAAGCAGCACGACCACCGCGCCAATCCTTCATAGAAGGACCGTCAACAGTCTTCTGTGTAGCAGTTGTAGAGTGTACAGTTGTCATCAGACCATCGGTGATGCCGAACTTGTCGTTCAGAACCTTAGCGATAGGAGCGAGACAGTTAGTTGTACAAGAAGCGTTAGAGATGATGGTCTGACCAGCGTAAGTCTTGTCGTTAACACCATATACGAACATAGGAGTAGCGTCCTTTGAAGGTGCACTCATGATAACCTTCTTAGCGCCTGCCTTAATGTGTGCAGATGCGAGCTCCTCTGTAAGGAAGAAACCTGTTGACTCTACGACTACGTCTACGTTAAGAGCACCCCAAGTAATCTGTGAAGGATCCTTCTCAGCGAATACCTGAATCTTGTTGCCATCTACGATAAGGAAGTTGTCCTCAACCTTGATGTCGTGCTTGAACTCACCGTGAACTGAGTCATACTTAAGCATGTAAGCAAGATAATCTGCATCGAGGAGGTCGTTGATACCTACTACCTGGATGTCGTTTCCGAAGTTTTCAACTGCTGCACGGAAGACCATACGTCCGATACGGCCAAATCCGTTAATACCAAGTCTAATCATTTTCTTAATAGAATATTAATAATTTTATAACTAAAGTTTTCACTTTTCGCGTGCAAATTTAGTCAAAACTTGGGGAAAACCAATACAAAAGTTGAAATAAGTAATCATTTAAAAATAACTTGATAATCTTTTTGCGTCTTTTCGGCCTATATCTCTTTTCTTATCAGTCGTGTGCGTCCAGCACACTCCTTCTTCTAAAAGTAATCTATCCTCGAAAATCCATCAAAAATCTTTACCAACTTATTTTTTAACGCTTACTAAGATTAATTATCTTTGTAAAAAATTGTAGCGTACATGAGAATTTTGATTACAAACGATGACGGATACCAGTCTAAAGGCATACAGTCTTTAGTCAAGATAATGAAAGAATATGGCGAGGTGACGGTCGTGGCCCCGAAACAGCACCAGTCCGGAATGTCCATGGCGGTGTCCATAGGCTATAAGCCCGTAGCCGTAAAGGATATGGGAGTAGTGGACGGGGTGCATTGGCATTATGTGGACGGCACGCCTGCTTCCGCTGCCAAATACGCTATGGATATGCTTTTCGTGGACGAGAAGCCTGATTTGGTCCTGAGCGGCATAAACCACGGCTCTAACGCATCCACCGCTATGTGGTATAGCGGTACGATAGGTGCGGCCCGCGAGGCGGCTATGTCAGGAGTGCCTGCCATAGGCGTATCGCTCGACAATATGTCGCGTAATGCCGACTTTACCGTGGTGGAGCAGCTCCTGCCGGGGATTTTGGATAAGCTATTGGCCCATCTTCCCGCAGACCACGCTCCTCTATATAATATAAATTTCCCGGACCTGCCGGCTTCGCAGATAAAAGGCGTGAAGGTGTGTTCGCAGGGCGTCGAGAGATGGGAAGACGAATTCGTGACTCCGGACCAGCTGGGTAGGGTCGAAGAGGTGGAGCTCGAAGAAGGGGAAGTGCTCTATTTTATGGCCGGCGACGTGGTGCCTTCGCCTCTAAACAGCGAAGATACGGACAACTGGGCCAACGATAATGGCTATGTGGCCATAACTCCGCAAGACTTGGATAATACGCATTGGGCCGATTTCGAGAACCTTAAAACCATATTCTAATGAAATATTTTTTTATAGCCGGTGAGGCGTCGGGCGATCTCCACGCTTCTAATTTGATGAAAGGGCTTCTCGCCGAAGATCCTGAGGCCGATTTTCGTTTCTGGGGAGGTGACAAGATGGCTTCCGTAGGGGGGACCCTTCTGCACCACTATAAGGAAGGCGCCGTGATGGGCGTGGGAGACGTGTTCTCGAAAGCCGGGATGCTTCTCCATAATATAAAGGAATGTAAGGATAACATCCTCTCCTACGCTCCCGACGTGGTCATTCTCATCGACTACCCGGGCTTCAATATGAAAATAGCGAAGTTCGCCCATAAGAAAAACATAAAGGTATTCTATTACATAGCCCCTAAGACATGGGCTTCGCGAAGCTGGCGAAATAGAAATCTCAAGCGCTATGTGGATATGCTCTACATAGTATTCCCGTTCGAGATTCCTTATTTTACGAAGCAGGGCATTCCGTTCGTCTATAAGGGTAATCCTCTGGTGGAGGCCATAGACAATGCCCATTTCGAAAAGGTATGCGATTCGGACTACATAGCCGTGCTTCCGGGCTCGCGAAAGGGCGAAATCTCGAGGACCCTTCCTCTCTGTGTCGAATTGGCCGACAAGATGCACGCGGATGCGCGTTATAGTGGTTACAAGTTCGTCATCGCAGGCGCTCCGGCGAGGGATATCTCCGATTATAGCGCTTATCTGAAGGGGCGCGAAGATTATGTCCGGGTAGTGTTCGACAAGACTTATTCCGTGATTAAGGGGGCTCGCGCCGCCATAGTGAACTCGGGAACTGCTTCTTTGGAGACGGTGCTTCTGGGAACGCCGCATATGGTATGCTGGTCCACTTCGCCTTTCACGGCTTTCGTGGCCAGGCACATCCTCAGGGTGATGGACAAGATTAAGTATGTCAGCTTGGGTAATCTCATAGTCGACGAGCTCGTGTTCAAGGAATTCATTCAGGAGGATTTCAATCTCCGTAACATAAGCGACGAGATGGATCGTCTTCTCTGTGACGAGACTTATCGCGCCGAGATGCTCGAGGGCTATGACCGTATAAGAAAAGCCCTGGGGCAGGGTAATGCGTCCAGGGCCTTCGCCTTAGATATGATAGCTAGACTTTCCGAGTCTCGCTAGTTTACGTTAATCTTCTGTGTAAGAACATAAGATGAGCCGTTCTTGAGGGTCACCTTGGCCTTTATGACGTGCGTGCCTGCAGTCAGTGGGCACACGCTCGCGTGCTTCTGGGTAAGACCGTCAAACGACCAAGTGTAAGATGACACCAGGCTATTTCCGGGGATGATTTCTATATAGAAACTGTCGCCTGCGCTATAGCTGTCCTCGATTCTTATGAACGGAGTGTCTATCACTGCGATTCCATTAGGGAAGGTAGCGAATTCGGTGTGGCACTTGATGTCTTCCCATTCTCCGCCTTTCGCGAGGTATTGTGCGACGATTCTGTCTCCCAAGCAGTAGTCGGCAGAAACTTTGCACTTGATGGAAGCGATGCCCTTTATCTCGCTGTCTTCGAATGTATGTTCCTCTTCGCTTGAGATTACTTCCTTAACCTTTCCGGTGTAATCTACTAGGGCCATTCTTATTTTTCCCTTATAGAAGACGTTCATATCGGTATTGTAGATGGCGCCGACCTTCAGCTCGAAGTCTTTGCTCTCTATGCTTCCTCCGGTAACGGCGATTCCCTTATATGCTGTCAAGCTATTGTCGTAGAGAAGTACGAGCGGGCCTCCGTTGTTCGAAGTGCTGGCGTCGCGGTCCGGTTCCAGACCTACGAGGATGGATTGGCTTTCTGAGAAGGTGAACTGCTGAGGAACGTTCAGGGTGAGGGTGAAGTAACCGTTCGAGTCACCGCTCCAGCCCCAGTTTATGTGTATGTAGTCCTTAGCGTCGTAACCGTCGCAGAGGAACTGGTGTCCGCCGTTCTGTGGGTCCGAACCTCCATAAGGAATAGGTCTGTCGGCATCGATTTCGGCCTTCATTATTTTAAGGAACTCGGCGTCCGAGCAGGCGTTGCGGTAGAGGTGATATGCCTTTCCGCTATATCCCATATGCTCGAAAAGTGCCTTCTGGATGTCTTCCGCATAGGCACCGGTGCCGGTCTGGTAGTTATAATTGGCCTGGAACATCACACCGAGGTCGTGCATAAGCAGGGAAACGGCCTCTTTCTGAGCCTGAGTAGCCGATTTGGTGTAGCTCAAAGGCATAAGGTCGTAGTTATATACGTGGTCGTCGATGCTGTATGCAGGGATGTTTACGTTCTTGTTATAGTCTGTTTTATAGCTATATCCTCCGATGGTGCCCTTGCCTTTTTCCGGCCAACGGTGATATCTGAGGATAATCGCTGCCGATGTGGCTACGCATCCGGTAAGGGCCGTGTATTTGCGGCCGCTCTCGGTTACCTCGGGGCAGAAGAGGTTATATGGCTCGTCCTGGTCCCAAGATGCGGTACTCAGGAGCTTGCCGCCTGTGGCCTTCGTCCTGATTCCGGCAGAGCGCCAGAGTTTCTTTACGGTAGGATTGGCCTGAAGATTAGCGTCCCTAACGGCGTCGATGCTCTTCGAGTAGCTTCCCATAAAGTATTTTACGTGCGAAGGCATCTTGTTAGGGTCGATGCTGCCGGTGTCGCTGTATCCGATGACAGGCGTGGTGCTGTCTTCTGCGGAGATGATGATCCAGCCGCCGTCGGTCGCGTTTACATAATATAAGGTAGAGCTTTCGTCGAGTGTGACGGTGAAGTTCTCCGATGAGAACCAGTTCTTCGCTATTTTGTTAACTTGATCCTTTCCTACGAAGTCTGCAAAGCAGAGGGTGATTCCGGAAAGAAGGAGGGCAAATGTAAGTATAAACTTCTTCATAGTCCTGATTATTTGGTGATTATATAACCTATTCCGTTAGCCGTGTCGGAAAGGTAGATGAGTTCTCCCTCGACTTGAACGACTGAAAGTGATGTCGTGTTCGAAGCCGGGAGGCCGTTGATTCCGGATGTGCTTATCACTGCGCTGATGGTTTTTCCTGCGGTGAATGTGGTTCCGCTGAAGTCCATGTCGAGATAGACGGAATTTTGGAAATCCATAGCTCTGTATATGACTTTTGAGCTCTTTCCGGAAGTGAGGAATTGGTTTTTCTCCCTGTCGAAGGTGTGCTTTATCGAACTGAGTTTCCCGTTCAGGGAGTAAACCCCTTCGGCGGTTTGCTCGATGAATGGCACCTGCTCTTCCTGCGGCTTATTGTTCTCGTTCTTTTTGCAGGCGGAGAAGATGGTGGCAAATGCCAAAACCGTAAGTAAAATGTGTTTGTTCATTATTAATTCAAAATTTTAATTTTTCAAAAGTAGGAAATTTTTTGTAATTTTGAAGTTCGCTTGAAATAATTTGTTAAAGATATGAAGAAAATTCTAGTAGTTTTATCAGCTTTTTTA
>OQWM01000304.1_pt1 | contig 29921 bp, 29 predicted proteins | sample 1691531 | NCBI WGS metagenome assembly OQWM01 (sample SAMN03418257, study PRJEB22391) | human gut metagenome | biome: human-gut; feature: organic feature; material: feces | host: Homo sapiens | place: Tanzania | collected 2013-01
GATGAACTGGAGACGGATCTGGACAAGTGGCTGTATCTGCTGAAGAACATGTCCAGTCTGCTGGAGCGTCCGGAGAGACTGAGGGACAGGATATTCACGAAACTCTTTGATGTTGCGGAGCTAGCCCAGCTTGACGACGAGGACAGAACCAATTACATTAAATCCATGAATACGGAACGTGACACATACAATCAGATTGAGTACGCACGTGAGGAAGGCGCAAAACAGAAGAGTTTCGACATTGCCCAAAGAATGTTGGAGAAAGGGATTGACATTGCGACAATTTCAGAACTGACTGGTCTGATGGCGGAAGAAGTTTCCGGGCTAAAGGATAGGTCGGAGCCAAAGTAGTCTTGTTTAGAGAAATATTATTCGGTTATTTGTCCGGAAAACGCTATGTTTTCTGGGCAAATTGCGTTTTATGCAGATAACTGTGTGGCCGACGATCGATTGGTAATAGAGTATGAAAAACTGTCCACATTGGTATCCTTCGTTGTGGGAGAGGCTGTCTTAATGGTCAAACTTTTCTCAGTGAGAATTATGAATTCGCTTTAGGCCGTGTATAGGGATACGAACAATTTCACTCTTGCGAGGACTTTTAAGGCAGTCTGGGTTTCGACTCTCTTGACAGGGGTGATTTTGTGTTTTATGTTGAACGTCAAGCTTTTACGGAAATCGTGGGATGGCAAGAGGTGGGTCTGAAAGGGGGGCTTGACAGGTCGGCCAAGCTGTGCAAATCCGGTATGATATTGATGTTGAATAAGTTGGCGGAATGAACCTTAAATTGTCGTCTGCCAAGAGGGTCGAAACTGGAAGGCATCATCTGTCGGCTTATCTTCTGCCTTGGCCTTGTGCTGCAGTGCAAGGCAGAGTACGGGAAGATGACAACCATACGTCTATGACCTTGATAAGTCGCTTAGTTCCAGTGCAGCATTACAGGACCTCCGAAGAAAAACATCAATGCAACCTTGATAAGTCGCTTAACTCCAGTGTCGTTCGGAAAATGGGAAGATGACGGGGTATCATCTGGATATGAAAAAAGCAGGGTGTTCTGCCCTGCTTTCTGCGATATGTTTCGAACTGTGTCGAAAATCAATAATTAGCACTGCTCGTCTGTTGTGGTGTCGTCGTCAGCAGCAGAGATTGAGCCATCTGCCGGTTTGACCTCGCCAGTTACAACATCGATGTTTTTAATCTCATCCTCCCAGTCACCTACAGCTGGTGCCCACTTGATCTCGTCGAGAGAGAAGGTGAGGTTGAAAGTATATCTCTTGCCAACTTTCCAGTCCTCGAAGATATCCTTCACGTTGAGAGTCTTGATGTAGGTCTCAGAGATGCCATCTTTGAATGTTACAGTGTATTTGACTTCAATGTTGGCAGCTGTGTTTGTACTGAAGTCCTGAGGTATGTAGATATAGTGGGTCTCATTTGTTTCTTTTACAGGAACATAATCGGTTGAAGACTTAACTGCAAAATCAGTTGTTGTATATACTATAGGGCCTGTTTTGTCTACCTCATACCAATAATCATTCGTGAATGTATCTTTTCCGTTTACTTTATTATACTGACAGTAAGAACCTGCATGTGCCACGTTATTGAATGTGATTGAATTCAATGTAATAGTTGCACCAGTATATTCTTCTTTTTTCTTTACAGCAAACTGTATTCTGGAGAGCTTGTGCTTGAAAAGTGTTGGCACACCATTGAGACCGTAAACCACTTCATTCTGTGTCTTATCTGTGGCAATATCTGCAACAAGCAAGTCCAAGTTTGGATTTTCGTTCAAGTCAATTGTTGCATTAATTCCGTAAGCATCTGCAGCGTTATGACATGCAATAGGATAACTGTGGCCACCATTATGCTTAAGTTCCAAATTGTTTCGATTCAGTGAATACGCAAAGAATGTGAGTGAACCACCCTTTGGCCAGTAATATGAAATATCCTTGTTTTTCCATACGCTATTATTGAACGAAATTTCAGAGTTGGAAATATATTCCTGTGCCTCTGCCTTGTTCTCACTCCAGTTCTTTCCGCTAGGCAGGTAATAAGCCCAAGAAGCGAATACATTTTTAGTATCGAAAGCCTGAGGATCAGCCTTTGTCCTAGGTGCAACTTTGTAAGAGATCTCCACGTTCTCGCCTGAAACGGCAGGAACTGTCTCATTCTTGGAGCAGGCAGCGAGGGCTGCAACTGCAGAGAAAAGTACGATTAATTTTTTCATGATGTTTATTATTTAATATGTTTATTTGATTTCAATTTCCTTATGCTCATCATCCCAGTCACCTATGATCGGATCATAACCGCCAGATGTCTTGGGCGGGTCAATCTTTATAGTCTCTTCCAGAAGGAGCCAATGATGAAGTACGGCATTGTCACTCCGGAACAGGTCTGAAATGTCGAAGGCGTGCCGGAAAACCTTGCCGTCGGTCCTGGTAAGGTCGAAAGTGACCTCCAAGTCATTGACAGAACCTCCGATGTGCCCGAAGGTGTTGAAGACCGCGCAGATGACTGGCGTGCCGTCGTCATCACTCTTCACCATCTTGAACCAGAGCGACGTCTCAGGGACATTGACACGGGTGTCAGTGGCGATGAAATTCGAGCCGACCATGCCGCGGAGCAGAGCCTGCGCTCCGGAGACATACTGAAGACCGTCAACCTTGATCTGCAGATACCAGGACTCCACCACAGAACGCGCCTCGGTATGTATGGTATAGAGGCCGAAATGATAGGGGATATTCTCATCGGAATTCCTGGCGACAACCAGATGCTCCGGCTCCACACGGACCTCCGGAACCTCACCCTTGGAAGAATACTGGTTCGCTATATAGGACGCCGCCTTGTCAGTATAGGCACAGGCATTGTCCCATGAATGATAATCCTTTACGAGAGTGTCATCCGTGCCGTAGTCATAAATCAGCATCTTGTACCTTCCCGGAATTATGGAAAACTCCCCGGAAATCACCCTCCTCCCGTTTTCGGCAGTGGAAACATCCGTGATGAAAGTCTCGGCAGCGACATTGTCCTTCTTGTCGAAGAAAATGACATGCATCATCTCCGGCTCGATCACCGGGACCTGGACCTTCGGGTTGTAGATGTCGCAAGTCACATTTTGGATATTGTCAATGTTGACCTCGACATTGACCTTAGTCAGATATTCCGGATCCTCCAGCGGCCTCCTGTGACAGCCTGCGGACACGGACACGCACAGCATCAGCCAGGCGGCGCAGAAAGCGTTGCCTCCGGAAGCATGTATGTGACGGAACATTGACATTGATCTATATTAAAAACTTGATTATTATCTATTATGCGAGTCCTTCCACAGCGGCAGGACAAGTGAAACTTTCAGTTTTGTGGGGCCGAACCACGACATCCTGCCCGCCTTGAACTTGTCGCGGTACAGATGGTCGTAGCCATCATCCGGCTGATAATGCCTGTAATCACTGCTTATATAGCCTGCGGACACGGAAAACTCCATATTCAGCCATTTGCAGATCGGCATGGCATAACCGTAAGTCAGACCGGCGGACCAGTATTCGCCCTGGTAACACGGCTTCGTCTCCCACTGGAGGTCATATTTCCCCGCCATGGCATAGACACCCGCGAAATGCCCGCTCAGCCAGTCCTTCTTGTCAGTCCTCCGGAACCACCAGCGCGGCTCCACTCCCATTGTCCAAAGCTGGAAACAATATTGCTTGTCATTGGTGCCCCATTTCCACCACGGGAAAACGTCCTCGACAAGAATGGAAAACTTCTTCGTTATCGGGAATTCTACTTCCGCGTTCAATGCCGTGACTATATCATACAGCAGATTGGTCTTGAGGGCCGGATACCAATACTTCCTTTGCTTGCTGCCGGACTCCGCTGCCGGCTCCGCGAGCGGGATGTCTTCAGCCTCCTGCCTTGCCGCATTGACCGGAACCAGTCCCGTAACTTCAGGCATCGGCGGGAAGTCGTGACGGAAATCATGCTTGGAAAACATGGTCACTTCCGCATACCTCAAATACGGCAGGATATTCCTCTTTATATATATGTAAGGCACGCCGCCGTCCATCTTCATAATCCGTCGATAAACCGTGTCCGGATGCTCTTCCGGACGGCTCGCGAACTCCCTGAGTATTTCAGCCCCCGAAGGAACCATGTTATCCGCCTCCAGCGCGCCGAGAAATTCCGGAAAATTGGACCCCAGCGGAAAAATCGTCACGTCCCCGAATCGTCCATCGTTCCGGATGCCCGCAAGCTGTCTTTTCAATGCCAGTCCGCGGTTTTCCGAGAGCTTCGCGTTGTATTTGACATTTCCCTCCGGCGACGCGCTCGAAATGATGTAGATGCTGTCAACGAGACGCAGGCTCCGGTTGAAAATCCGTTCAATCTCCCTGAGGCTCGCGCCATTGCCGAGATAAGTCGTGTCAATGGCAAAGTTGTCCCAGCGGTAGTAAATCTTTACCGAAACGCTGTCAGAACTTTTGCCGATGCTGTCTGCCGCCTCAATCTCCGCCTTCATTGCAGATGGCATGGCCGCACCAGCCCTTGTCGTCAATGACAGGAGCACGCAGACAATCGCAAGAAAGACTGTTCTTGCAGTTTTGCCGACATTATGTCCGGGAGTGCGGTTCACGATTGTTTTAGATTAACTACGTCTATTTGTTGAAAGGGGCGCAAAGATACTCCCAAAGAATGAAACAGGCTTGTAAAATCACGAAATAAATTTACAAAAGTCAAATTTTATGTTCTAAAAATAACATTGCAAATCCGGCAAACCCTTTCATTTTTGGCATTTATAGGAAAATAACTACATTTGCAAGATTCGTGTCGGGAAATTTTTTGATGATTGATTATGGCGAAAACGAACATACCTGTCCTGTACCGGATATTCAAAGCTTACGTCAAGTTTTTGGTAGAAAAGGTATATTACAGACGGGTACATTACATAAACACCGGGAACGTGCCGTCTGACGGTACTTCTCTTCTTATTGTCTCTGACCACCAGAACAGTCTCAATGACGCTCTGGGAGTACTGTTGTCCATATCTGACCGTATAGTACATTTCATAGTCAGGGCCGACGTATTCGCATTGGGCCCTTTCGTGGACAAATTCCTGAGAAAAATCGGACTTTTGCCGGCCTTCCGGCTCGACTGGGAGGGAGAGTCTGCGCTGAACAACAACGCTGCGACATTCCGTGATTCCGAGAAGGCGCTTCTCGATGGAAACACCGTTGTGATCTACCCGGAGGCAGGACATCAGACCAGGCATTTCTTGGGCACATTCTCTTACGGCTATACCAAAATGGCATTCGAGGCCGCCGAAATGGAGAACTTCGAGAAGGAAATCTTCATCCTTCCGAGCTGTAACCATTATTCGGCATATCGTTATCTGCGTACTGACATGCTGATAGAATATGGGACACCGATTTCCATAAAGCCGTTCTACGAACTGTACAGGATGAAGCCGCGCACGGCGCAGAGGCATGTCAATGCCCTTGTCCGGGAACAGATCAAGAGCATGATGCTGTCTGTGGATGACATTGATAATTACGATGCCATTGACTTCATCCGTCAGGGCAGATACGGGCAGGAATTTGCCAAACGTGCAGGTCTCGATCCGGACCAGTTGCCGCAGAAACTTCAGTCCGACAGGAATCTCGTGGCAGCATTGACCTCGGCAAAGGAAAGCAGACCTGAGGCCGTGGCCGAAGTTTATGCGGAGGCATCGGCGCTGAAACAGGAGATGGAGGCGGAAGGATTGACCGATACCGAACTCGATGCGACACCTTCGATTATTACATTGATTGTCAATGCTATAGTGATGGTGGCTCTCGTTCCGCTCGCCGTTTTTGCCATTTGGCCTTCGATCCCGGCATGGATAATCCCGCGACATTTCTGGAAGAAAGCCGAAGACGAAATGTTCTCCGGAACCTTCCTCATAGCATTGAACGCACTGATAATATTCCCGGTCTTGGGACTTGTTACATTCCTGATTACATGGGCCAAGGCAAGTTTGCTCGCGGCAGTGATATATGTTGCGCTTTTCCCTGCATTGTGCCTCTTCGAATGGGCTTATTACGGCTGGGGACAGGAACTTTTGCGCGGAGTCAATTCCAGGAGGCTGGACAAGTCAGGCAGGATGGCATCCGTCAGGGCTAAACGCGAGAAATTGTATAAAGACATTGACACAATATTGAACAATTAGATTTATGGAACAGCATAGAGTTGTGATTACCGGAATGGGAATTTATTCATGCCTCGGAACGACATTGGGCGAGGTCAGGGATTCCCTCTACAATGGCAAATCGGGAATCGTCTTCGATCCCGAGCGTAAGGAAATGGGTTTCCGTTCAGCCCTTACTGCCAAGCTTATAGTGCCGGACCTGAAGAAGGAACTGTCCCGTTCCCAGAGAGTTTTCATGCCGGAACAGGCAAAATACGCATATTGTGCGACACGCGATGCGCTGAGGGATGCGGGCATAGACCAGGATTACCTCAATACCCATGAGGTCGGTCTCCTTTACGGAAATGACAGCTCCACAGTGCCTGTTGTCAATGCCGTTGACATCATGCGCGAGAAGAAGGATACGACCCTTTGCGGTTCGGGTGCCATTTTTCAGTCAATGAACAGCACTGTCACCATGAACCTCGGCTGCATCTTCAAACTTAAAGGTATAAACCTCACAGTATCAGGTGCTTGTGCCAGCGGTTCACATGCTATAGGACTTGGCGCACTCCTCATCCAGAACGGACTCCAGGACATGGTGGTCTGCGGAGGAGCGCAGGAAGTCAATCCGTTCTCAGTCGGTTCATTCGACGGAATATCAGCTTTTTCCACACGTGAAAGCGAGCCGGAGAAGGCATCACGTCCATTCGACCGCGACCGTGACGGACTTGTGCCTGGAGGCGGAGCGGCGACAGTTATCATTGAAAGTTACGAATCGGCAGTCCGCAGAGGCGCGCACATCATCGCTGAAGTCCTCGGCTACGGATTCTCAGGAAACGGCGACCATATATCATCGCCTAACGTGGAGGGCCCGAGCCGTTCATTGGAGATGGCCATCCGCCGTGCGGGCATAACCAAGGAAGAGATAGGCTATATCAATGCCCATGCGACTTCTACCCATGTGGGCGATACGAACGAGGCCAAGGCAATTTTCAATGTCTTTGGAAATCAGAAGGTTGAGGTGACCAGCACGAAGTCCCAGACCGGACATGAAATGTGGATGGCAGGAGCCAGCGAGGTCATTTACTCCATCCTCATGATGAAGAATGACTTCATCGCCGCCAACCTGAACTTCGAGAACCCTGATGAGGATTCTGCGAAACTTCTGATTCCGGCAGTTCGTGTCCAGAAGCATTTCGATACCTTCCTGTCGAATTCATTCGGCTTCGGAGGTACCAATTCTACATTGATAATCAGAGATATAAGATAATCCAAGTTTCGCAAGAGCGAAACACCGCCGGAAACAGGAACAAGATATAAGTTAAACAAAGAATAAAATGGAAAAGCAGGAATTAATCGAGAAAATCAATGCTGCACTTGCAGATGAGTTTGAGGTGGATGAGTCCGTAATCACACCGGAGGCTCCCATCAAGGAAACACTTGAACTTGACAGTCTCAGCCTCGTGGACCTGGTTGCTCTCATCGAGTCAAACTTCGGCATCAAGATCCAGGGAACCGAAGTGTCCCATATCAAGACCTTCTCCGCTCTCTACGATTTCGTCTTTGATCGCCTGAAATAAGTCGTCAATGACAGAACAAGTGCTTGCCAGGGGAGAGGAAATCTTCCGTCTGATACCGCAGCGCCCGCCGATGGTGATGGTCGATGTGCTCTATTCCGCCGATGAAATGGGCGGCCGTACAGGACTGACAGTATCTTCTGCCAATGTCTTCTGTATCAACGGGTTTCTGACGGAACCAGGGCTGATAGAACATTCCGCACAGAGCGCCGCGGCATTTGCCGGCTACAGATATTTCCTTGCAGGCGAGGACCCTCATGTAGGCCTGATAGGTGAAATCAAGACATTCAGGATTGCGCGCACCCCGAAAGCAGGGGAGACGCTCAAGACCAATGTCAATGTCATCGGCGAGGCTATGGGCATGTCCCTTGTCGAGACTGAGACTTTCAGCGGAGACGAGAAGATAGCCGGCGGGCAGATCAAGATATTCATTGTATAATTATGTGCGAAATCAGCGAAACGATACGTGTGAGGGTGAGGTTCTCGGAAATCGACCCCATCCAGATGGTCTGGCATGGCAACTATGTCAAATACATGGAGGATGCCCGCGAGGCGTTCGGAAGACGCTATGGCCTTGGCTATCAGCTGATTTTCGACAGCGGATACTACGCGCCGGTCTATGACATGCACTTGAGGTACATGGCGCCGGCCACATTGGATGACGAACTTGACGTTAAGATAACATGGCTGGACAAGCCGGGAGCCAAAATATGCTTCACCTACGAAATCCGGAAGGCCGGAAGCGGTGACATGGTCCTCAAGGCTGATACAATCCAGCTGTTCACTACACATGACGGACTCCTGGAGACATCCGAGCCCGGTTTCTACAGACATTGGAAAGAAAGTTTGAAATGACTCTGCGAAGACGCAAGTCATAAATTAGCTAAGGTAAAATGACACGAATTTTCGAATCGTTGTACAAGTATTTCTCTGGACACAAGGGAATTATGTGGGCACTCCTGACAGTGCTCAGTGTCCTGTCAATCTATTTCGGATCGAAGGTGGAATACGAGGAAGACATAACCAAACTCCTTCCTGCCTCAGCCACAGCAGACAGCGGACTCGCTTTCGGAAATCTGAAAGTGAAGGACAAGATTTTCATACAGATAACATCTGCAACAGACTCTCTGTTGGACACTTACACCTTGTCTTCTTATGCGGACGAGTTTATGGATTCCCTACTCGTCAGGGATACCGCATCCCACTGCATTGACAATGTCTTCTACCGCATTGACGACGACCTTCCTCTCAATGCGATGGATTTCGCGCTGGCCCATGTCCCTTCATTCGTGGACACTTCATGCTACGCGGAATTCGCGAAACGCCTTACTCCTCAAGCAGTTGACAGCCTCATGGCCCTCGACTACGACATCATAATGGAAGATGAGACAGGAATGGGAGTCCAGATGGCGGCCAACGACCCGCTGTCATTGAGAACCGACCTGGCCGCATCAATTCCGATGCTGGGCGGGCTTGCAGGCGGCAAGAAAGACGCCGGCTCGTCGGTAGGATTCACTGTCATTGACTCGCACCTTTTCTGTAGCGACAGCACAGTAGCATTGGCCTTCGTCTCACCTGCGGTGACGGCGTTCGACACCAAGGCGAGTTCACGTCTGGTGAGTGAAATCGAGGCTCAGGTCAATGAATTTACGCAGAGCCATCCTGATGCCCAGGTGCTTTTCCATGGAGCGCCTGTCCGCAGCTACGGCAATACTAAATGCGTCAAGAGCGACCTGGCAGTCACTGTGGGAATCTCCCTGCTCATCATTCTTCTGGTGCTCTGCCTGACATTCAAGAGCTGGTCGTTCATTCCGATGAACGTGGTACCTGCGGCATTCGGCGCCTTCTTCTCATTGGCCTGCATCTTCTTCCTGAAGGGAAGGATGTCCCTGATGTCACTCGGAATCGGTTCGATTATCCTGGGCGTGGCCATCAGCTATATCCTGCATATCCTCACGCATTTCAAATATGTGGGCAACTCGGAAAAGGTCCTGAAAGATGAGGCAACACCTGTCTGTCTGGGCTGCATAACCACCATCGGCGCCTTCCTCGGACTTCTCTTCACCGAGAGCGAAATGCTGAAAGACTTCGGTATCTTCGCGTCTATCGCATTGGTGGCCAGCACTTTGTTCGGCCTCGTGTTCCTGCCTCATTTCCTGAAGCAGGGTGATACCAGGAAGTGCGAAAGGGCGTTCCGCCTCATAGGAAAAATCAATGACCTTCCGTATGATTCCAACAGATGGCTGATAGGCGCCGTCATTGTCATGATAGTCGTGGGCGTCGCCTTTGCCCACAAGGTGGAATTCGATACCAATCTGAAGAATATCGGCTACGTGTCGCCTGAGACCTTGCGTTCTGAGGCCCTCTATGCCGAAAAGAATATGGGCAACGATGTCCAGGTGATTTTCGCGGCTGCAGGCAACTCGCTCGACGAGGCCCTCCAGTGCAACAAGGCTCTTTCCGATGTCTGTGATTCGATGAAAACTGCCGGCATGGTAAAGGGTTATTCTCCGATGTCTTCTGTCCTCTTCGTTTCAGAACCGGAACAGGAGGCGCGCATCGGAGCATGGAACAAGTTCTGGAATACTCCGGACGCCTCTGGTGTCACCCGCACTGATTCCGTGATGAAACTCATATCTGCATCCGCCAGGAAACATAATCTGGACCCTTCGATGTTCGAATCGTTCAGGGCAATGCTCGAGGATACCTATTCGCCTGAGTCACTGTATGATGCGGATATTCTTCCTGCAGGACTCCAGACCTCTCTCGTGGAGAAGATGGACGACGGAAGGTATCTGGTGTTCACACCGGTGAGAGTGTCCAAGGAAGAGCGTGCCGCGGTAAGCAACCGCCTGGCGGAACTGCCTCGTATCATCGTCGCTGATCCGTTCTTCTATACCAGCAACATGGTTTCCATCATCCATGATGATTTCAATGTCATCCTGATGATTTCTTCACTTTTCGTGCTTCTCGTCCTCCTGCTTTCATTCAGGAACGTCATGGTGGCATTGATAGCCTTCATGCCGATGTTCTTCAGCTGGTATGTCGTGGAGGGAGTGATGGCGATTTGCGGACTACAGTTCAACCTTATCAATATAGTCATTTCCACATTCATCTTCGGTATCGGTGTGGATTACAGTATCTTCGTGATGGAAGGACTTCTGTCCGAAGCGAGAAACGGCACCAGGGACCTCCTGGAATCACACAAGACGGCGATTTTCCTTTCTGCCTTCGTGCTGATGGTAGTGGTGGCCGCCCTGCTCTTCGCCGTGCATCCGTCTATCCACTCGATCGGTGTGAGCACGCTTATCGGCATGACGGCAACAATTCTGATTACATATACCCTGGAACCGTTCCTTTTCCGTCAGCTGATGAAGTGGCCGCGTTTCCGTGACAGCGTTTCCCGCAAGAGGGCTTAGCATATGTCCTCAGGGAAGAGTGTCATAATAATCGGAAGCGGTCTGGGCGGACTGGAGTGTGGCGTCATTATGGCACGCCACGGCTTCAAGGTGACCGTGCTGGAGCAGGACAGGCAAATCGGAGGATGTCTCCAGACTTTCGTCCGGAAAGGCTCCGACGGAAGGGCCCATACCTTCGACACGGGCTTCCATTATGCCGGAGGACTGGATGAGGGTCAGCCCCTGCACACCCTTTTCAAGTACTTCGGTCTCAGTGACTTGCCATGGTTCAGGATGGATGAAGACTGCTTCGATGAGGTCTCTTTCATTGACAATGGACAGGTCCGTTCATACCCTCTTGCCTCCGGTCATGAGAATTTCGTCAGGAAACTTTCTGAATGTTTTCCCGGACATGAGGCTGAACTCGAATCATATGCATCTGCCCTCAAGCATATCGGAGGCGGACTTTTCGATGCTTTCAGCCCTGATTCCGAAATGTTTGTCCGGCTCGGGCAGTCAGCGTCTGAATTCATTGACAATACCTTTTCCGATGCCCGACTTCGGGATGTTGTCTGCGGTTCCACGATGAAGATGGAACAGGACAGGGAGACACTTCCGCTCTACGTCTATGCCCAGGTGAACAATTCCTTCATTGACAGTTCATGGCGGCTCGGCCGCGACGAAAAGACAGGCGAAAGCGGAGGAACATTGATAATCAATAAATTGGCTTCGCAGCTGCGAGCCTTCGGCGGAGAGATTCTGACCGGCATGAAGGTCAATGCCATCCGTGTATCTGAGGATGGGGCTGTCTCCTGCGTTGAGGCCGGAGAGGGGGATTCTTCCCGTTCATTCTCGGCTGACTGGGTTATATCGGACGTGCATCCTGCTGTCACAGTGGGACTTATAGAGGACTGCAGGCAGTTGCGCAAAGTGTTCCGCAACAGGATGACCTCTCTTAAAAATACCTTCGGCGTGTTCACGGCCAATATAATTCTGAAGCCGGGGACCTTGCCTTACATGAACCGCAATCTGTACGTGCACAAGGGCGGAACTGATTTGTGGAGACGTCCGGAATCCGGGACGTCCAGCGTGATGGTCCATTTCTATCCGCCGGAGAATCCTGACGGGAAATTCGCCGACTGCATTGACCTGCTCTCTCCTATGGGCTGGGACGAAGTGAGCGGCTGGGCCGATGCCAGACCAGGCGCACGAGGTGAGGATTACGAGGCCGTAAAACAGCGGAAACTCGAGGAGTGTCTGGAGCTGGTCAATGCCAGGATTCCGGGAATCAGGGATTGTACCGACAAGGTGTGGCTGAGCACTCCGCTTACGTGGAACAGTTATGTGTCAGCACCTTACGGGTCCGCTTTCGGTGTGGCGAAGGACTATCATAATCCGCTTTTGACATTCATGTCGCCTAGGACTCCTCTCAGGAATCTTCTCTTCACAGGTCAGAGCCTGAACCTGCACGGGCTCCTCGGCGTGACCAAGACCGCGTTCATGACATGCGGATGTATTCTGGGAAATGAAACGGCCCTGAGCGGTTTGGCGGAATGAAAAAAACTGGCTAAATTGCGGGCCATTCTAAAAATTGCAACATGAAAACAGCATTGGTGACAGGCGGGAGCCGCGGAATCGGAAAAGCGGTCTGTGTGAAATTGGCGTCCGCGGGATATCATGTCATAATAAATTACGTGTCGAACGATGAGGCGGCTCGTCAGACGATGTATGAAATCCTGGCGGCCGGCGGTGAAGCGGAACTTCTGAAATTCGACGTCAGCGACCATGACGAGTCTGAGAAAGCGTTGAAAGGATGGCAAGAGGCTCATCCTGAGGAGTTTATCGAGGTTCTTGTCAATAATGCCGGCATCCGCAGGGACAATCTTCTGCTGTGGATGGAACAGGATGACTGGTTCCGTGTCATGAAGACAAATCTCGACAGTTTCTATAACGTCACCCGCCCAGTGCTTCAGCCGATGGTCGTGCACAAGAGGGGACGCATCATAAACATGGCCTCGCTTTCCGGACTGAAAGGCCTGCCGGGACAAACCAACTATTCCGCAGCAAAAGGCGGACTTATCGCAGCTACGAAGGCTCTCGCCCAGGAAGTTGCGGCAAGAAGGGTTACTGTCAATGCTGTTGCTCCCGGTTTTATCCGGACCGATATGGTCGAGGGCCTGGACGAGGCTGAACTGAAAAAGACTATACCGGCAAAGCGTTTCGGTGAGCCGGAAGAGGTCGCTGAACTTGTGGCGTTCCTTGCATCCGACAAGGCGGCCTACATAAACGGACAGACAATCTCCATAAACGGAGGACTTTACTGATAATTTTACGCAAACGGACTGATTTTTGCATTCCGGAGCGGTCGGCAGTCATTGCCGGAATTAAATTGATATACAAATGAAAAAGATCTTCATAACATTGGCATTGGCAGGTATCCTTTCTGCCTCAGTTGCCGAAGCTGCTGAAATTCAGGCATCTGCACCGGTTGTTGCCGCAGATGCTCATGCGATTACGACTAAAATCGAGAAGGCCAATTCTTCTATGACTACTGTCGAATGCAAATTCAGTCAGGTGAGGACCATCAAGGCCTCTGGAAAGGTGAACAAGGCTTCCGGAAATCTTTATTTCAATGTTGACGGACGTCTCGCAATGCGTTTTGACCAGCCTGTCGGTGACTACATCATCGCAAGCGGCACCAAGTTCTATGTGCATCGCGGACCTAAGACGGGAACTTTCGACACTCAGAAGAATGCGACTGTCGGCAATATGGCAGGAACTCTTATCGGCTGCGTGAAAGGCAATCCTGAGAAGGTCGCTGCGGACAACGGAGCCAAGATTTCAGTCAAGGAATCAGGAGACGGCTATGTGGTGACATTGACAAATGACAATGCTGCAAGGCGCGGTTATTCCAAGATTGTCCTGACATACAGGAAATCAGACTGCCTGCTCGTGAAGATGGTGATGGATGAGCCTACCGGCATCAGCACTCTCTACGAGATGAAGGACATCAAGAAAAACGCATCTTTTTCGGATGACGTTTTCAAGCTTCCGGCAAAATAATCTTTGAGGATAATTTCAAGACGGATTCCAAGTATCGCTCACGCCGGTCGTGGGCGTTCTTTATTTTTCTTTCAATGCTTCTTCTCCGAACAGCTGGTACTGTCTCGGGGAACAGCCTGTCGTACCCTTGAAATACTTGCAGAAGAATGACGAGTTCGGGAAATTGAGCTTGTCACTTACCTGCTGGACGGACAAGGTCTTGGAAATCAGCAGGACCTTGGCTTCGAGAATGACATTGTCACGGATGATGTCACCTGGCTTCTTGCCCATGATTTCAGAGATGATGCGGGCGAAGTATTTCGGTGAGAGACAGCACTTTTCGGCATAGAAAGAGACGCTTCTCTCGGTGCTGCAGTTCTCGTGGACATCATTGAGGAATTTCAATGCCAGCTCCTTTTTGCGCGGAAGTGATGTCGTGTCCGTGTCAATTTCTTCCTCCCGCACTTCGGAATTTGTCATGAAAGAGGAGAACAGTCCGATGATGGAGTGGAGATAACCGACCATCAGAATGAGTTTGAATTCATCGGATGTGAATGAATAGAGCTTGCGGAAACTGTGATAACTGTCCACGCATGTGCTTATAATCTCCTCCGGGAGATGAAGTACTACAGGCGCCCCCTTGCTGGCCATCCACTTTTTTATGCCCTCGGAATTCTTGACCGGAATCCTGGCCATGAATTCGTGCGAAATGGCGGTAATTATCATTCTGCAGTCAGGTGACATGTCTATCTTTTCGGCGATGAACCCTGGAAGTCCTATCATGCAGTCGTTGCGCTTCAAGTGGTACTTCTTCTGGTTCAATGTCATGTCGATAGTTCCTTCGACGCAGATGAGCTGAATCGCTACCAATATCTTCTGCGGCAGCGGCCTGTCGATAGGAGCTCCGATGTTCCTATCGTCCGGGCTCTTGTCCAGATTGTCGTCAATGATTGCCACCTTGTCGACCAGGATTGCATGATCAGACATTTTCATCATCCCGAATTTGATCTGCGGCAATGAATCCGTATTGTATAATAGCGTGTTTTCCATCTTGCTTTGGGTCTGTGAATCTCCAAAGATAGTTTTTTATTCTTAATTCATCGCTATTTTATTAAATTTGTAGAATATGGAGTATTTTTTCTCAGGCAAACCTGCGGGAACATACGGACCCTTATATAAAACACGATACAAATGCAATTGGACATATTCAAAAAGATTTTGGAGGTCGATTCGACCAGCGGGAAGGAACGTGCTCTTTCAGAGTTTCTGAAGAGGTATTTTCCGGACATTGACGGGGAGTGTGTATGCAGAAGTTTTGAAGTCGGGGACGGGACGGAGAATCTTCTTTTCAGATGGAAATGCGGTGATAGTCAGCAGGATAGTGGACGTTTGCCGAGAGTGGTGCTCTGCTCCCATCTCGATACAGTACCTCCTTACATTGAACCTAGTGTGAAGGAAATCAGGGGCGGAGAGGCTCTTCCTGACGGCAATGTCAGCCTGAACTTTCAGGATACGTTGATAACAGGAAGGGGAAGTTGCGATGCCAAAGGGCAGTTTTTCGCCATGTGGACTGCCTGTGAGGAACTTGCCAAGGAACTGGAGGATGTGAGGACGGCTTCCGGATACCATGATTTCGGGCTGCTGCTGCTTTCAGGAGAGGAGACCGGCTCATTCGGGGCCAAGGCCTTTACCAGAGATTGCCCCGGTGCCGAATGGATAATTGTCGGTGAGCCTACGGACAACTGCATGGTGACAGCCTCCAAAGGTACGCAGGCTTTTCAAGTGACTATCCGAGGCAAGGCCTGTCATTCTGGATATCCTGAACTTGGACACAGCGCGGTGGACACATTCGTGGAAATCATGAATATGCTCGGAAACATTGACTTTCCTGAAGACTCGCAGCTCGGGGAGACCACGTGGAATGTCGGCAAACTTGTTTCGGACAATCCGCAGAACATCCTCTCTCCGCTGCTCACGTTCCGGATTTATTTCAGGACGACGTTTGCTTCACATGAGAAGGTGCAGCAGCTGATGACGAGGATAGGTGAGCGTGAAGATGTGAAGGTGGAGGCATTAGGCGGAGACAATCCGATGTCCTATGACACGTTCGAAGGCATTGATACCAAGACTGTTGCTTTCGGAAGTGATACGCCGAGACTGACCAAGTTCATGCACAAGTCCCTTTGCGGACCCGGCTCCATTTCGGTGGCCCATACCCCTCGGGAGTATGTGCTGCTGAGTGACCTGGATAAAGCTTGCAGACAGTATAAGAGTATGGTACTCAATATTTTGAATTATAAGTAATAACACATAATAATGACAGCATTGATTTCACTACTCGCGGCTATTATGCTTGCCGTATCACCGGATATCATCATCCCGGCACCGGTAAAGACTACTTGCGTTTCCGGAAGATATAATATGCCGGAGCATCCGACTTACGCTGTTTCCGGCACTTCGGAAGGTCTGGCGTCGCTCGAAAGTTATCTGGACAATCTCGGAATGACGAAGTCAGCCAAGGCTGATGTGAGAATTCAGATCAATGACAGGAAATTCGCCAAGTTGCTTTCCCCTGAGATGACAAGTTTCGGCAGGGACGGAGCATATTCATTGACAGTATCGGAGAAAGGCATTGACATAAAGGCACTTGCGCCGGAGGGCGCTTTTTATGCGCTGCAGAGTCTGAGGCAGATGACGGCTGAGGGAACTGAACTTTCATGCTGCAATATTCTGGACTGGCCACGTCTGAGGTATCGCGGAATGATGCTCGACATATCCAGAAATTTCAGAGACAAGGACTTTATAATTAAGCAGCTGGATGCGATGGCCCTGCTTAAGCTGAACAAACTGCATCTGCATCTTACCGATGATGCCGGCTGGAGAATCCAGATTGATTCGCATCCGGAACTTACTCAGAAGGCTGCGTGGCGTGTCGGCAAGACATGGAAACAGTGGAGGGATTTCGGTCGCCATTATGCAGAAGAGGGCAGCCCTCTTGCCGAGGGTGGCTATCTTACAAAGGATGATGTGCGCGAAATCGTGGCGTATGCTGCTGAGCGTCACATTGATGTGATTCCTGAGTTCGAAATTCCGGGACACAGCAAGGAAGTGGTGACGGCCTGTCCGGAACTGGCTTGCATTGACGCTGACGGAAAGCCTGTAATCAGTTCTGACATGTGTCCGGCAAGTCCGGCATTGTTCGGCTTCATCGAGGATGTCATCAGCGAACTGGTGGAAATGTTCCCTTCGGAGTTCATCCATATCGGCGGTGACGAGGCTTCCCGCCAGTCGTGGAAAGACTGTCCGAGATGCAAGGCTCTGATGGCAGAGAACGGCATTACTGAACTTCCGGGACTGCAGAGCTGGCTGACCGGAAAACTTGAGAAAATCGTCGAGTCCCACGGCCGCAGACTGCTCGGGTGGGATGAGATTATGGAAGGCGGACTCAGCGACAATGCCGTGGTCATGTCCTGGCGCGGAATGGAAAACGGTCTGTCCGCAATCGAGGCAAGGCACGATGTCATCATGTCTCCTAACGCGTTCTACTATTTCGATTATACGCAGGATGCTCCTATTTATGAGCCTGAGGCCATCGGCGGTTATATTCCGCTTGAACTCGCATACTCTTATGCCGCTGACGTTGCCAGCCCGCATCTGCTTGGTGTCCAGGGTAATGTGTGGACTGAGTTCATCCCTGAGGCCGACCATCTGGAGTACATGATTTATCCGCGCATGTTCGCTGTGGCTGAGACCGGATGGAGTCCTGTGGAGAAGAAGAACTATGCTGATTTCAGGGAAAGGGCATTGAAACTCTGCTCTGTGTTCAAGTCCAGGGGCTACAACACTTTCCATCTGGATACCGAGTTCGGAACACGTCCGGAGGCCGTTGCCGGAGTAAGGCACCTTGCGATAGGCAAGCCGGTGAAGATTCTCACGCCTTATGCCGACAATTACAGCGCGGCCGGCGATGTTTCCATCAATGACGGTATCTGCGGCAGCTGGTCGTACAGCGACAAGAAATGGCTGGGCTTCCTCTGCGATGTCGATGTCATCATTGACCTCGAAAAATCCGAGCCGCTGCATTACGTCGGCGCCTCATTCATGGGCCAGAGGAACAACCATGTCGGTATTCCTGAGCGCGTTGAGGTCTATGTCTCAGAGGACGGTGAGAATTTTACCAAGGCAGGCGTAGCTTACAGCGAGTTGCCGGCAGATACTTCGGAAATGTGCTATGTGCCGATGGGCTGCTTCCTGGATGTCCGGGCACGTTATGTGAGATTCAAGGCATTCCGCAGGGATTTGCCTCTTCATGCATGGATTTTCACCGATGAGATTGTGGTGAAGTAATCCTGATATTTTTACAGGGATATGATTATAATGAAATTCGGAGGTACCTCCGTCCGTAACAAGGAGGCCATAGAGAGAGTCATCTCTATCGTAAGCAACAGGATGTCCGAAAATCCGCTCGTGGTGGTGTCGGCACTGTCCAAGGTGACAAGGTTGCTTTGTGAAATCTGTAAAGAGGCTGAGGCACAGCATGTTGACAAGGTCAATGAACTGCTTGCGGACTTGAGGGAGAGACACGTTTCCCTTGCGGAGTCGCTTCTTTCGGGAGGTGACGGCTCCAGATTGGAGAAATGCGTAGCCGAAATGGAGTCCGTCCTGGATTCCCTGTCAGAGTTCGCGCACGGCGTCTGCTGCATAGGCGAGCTCTCTCCGAGGAGTTACACGAGAATCGTATCGACGGGAGAAATACTTTCGTCAATGATAATCGCCGCGGCCATGAATGAGTCCGGTCTGGCGACCCGCTGGCTTGACGCCAGGAAAATGATATTGACAGACTGCAACTACATCTCCGCGTCTCCTGACCTGGCGACTACCGAGGCCAATGTCAAAAGACTTGTTTCAGAGGCTTCGAAAGGTGTCTCAGTGATTATCACCCAGGGCTTTATCGCATCTGCGTCAGACGGTGCCACTTCCGTTCTCGGCTTCGAAGGCTCGGACTACTCGGCAGCCATATTCGGTATGGCACTGGATGCCTCCCGTGTCGAAATCTGGACTGACGTGGACGGAATCCGCAGCGCAGACCCGAGGATTGTCAATGATACCGTCTGCATACGGAATGTTTCCTATGACGAGGCCTCCGAGATGGCCTTCCTTGGTGCGAGGGTGCTTCATCCGCTGACCATCGAGCCGGCCAGGAAAAAGAACATCCCTGTCTATGTCCTCAATTCCCAGAATCCTTCATGCAAGGGTTCGAAGGTTTCCGTGGAAAAGAATTGCGAATCCGCCAAGACAATAACATTGAAGGATGACATTGATTTTCTTGATATCATATCGGACAAGATTGTCGGAGTTACTGCGATGATGGCTGCGGTCTTCTCTGCGGCCGAGGAGGCAGGTGTGAAGACAATCCTCTCAAGTGTCTCAGAATCAAGGGTCCGCGTCACTATGGAGACTGGTCAGCCGGGATTCGGGCAGATGGTGGCTGAACTGAGAAAAAGATTTACGGTGATGATTTGCCGGGACAAGGCCCAGTTCTCCATTGTCGGTGAAGAGTTCCTGCACAGTTGTCCCGGTCTGGTATCCCGGATAGAAAAGGTGTTGCCGGGGAGCGCGTATCTGATCTGCATGAGCCCGGTTCAGATGAGTCTGAGCTATGTCATTGACAAGGAATATGCTGTTGCTGTCGTGAATCGTATTCATGAACTCATGTTCCCGAAGGAATCGTAGAAATTCAGGTTTGACAATTTGCTGAAGAAGATATGAAAGTTTATATAAGCGGCTATGGCCGCATGGGAAAGATGGTGGAGGGCGTTCTTGCCTCCAGAAATATAGAATGTGCCGGGAAATCTGAAGATATCCAGTCGGCTGACACCTCGGTCACCAAGGACTGCATCTGCATTGACTTTACCGTTCCTGATGCTTTCAGGGCGAACTATAAGTTCATTGCGGAGAATTTCAGGGCTGCGGTAGTCGGTACTACGGGATGGTATGATATTGCAGATGAGGTGTTTGACTACTTTCAGAAATGCGGGACGACATTGATTTGGGCCTCCAATTTCTCTATCGGGGTCAATGTCTTTACGGCGGCTGTGGATATCGCTTCCAGGCTGCTCGGAAAGGCCGGCGGATATGCTCCGTATATCGTGGAGAAGCATCATTGCCACAAGTTGGACGCACCTAGCGGAACGGCCAAGACATTGGCGGCCTGCATTGACAGGAACATGTCGTCGAAGACGGATATCGCGTCCGTAAGGGTAGGGGAGCTTGCAGGAATCCATACTGTCGGTTTCGAGGGCTCTTGCGACAGGATTACTCTCGAGCATGAGGCTTTCTCCAGACAGGGCTTTGCCGAGGGTGCCGTGATGGCGGCCGAAATGGCTGACGGTGTCGTCGCATCAGGGAAGCGTGGTGAGGTCCATGAGTTCAGGGAACTGTTCATAGGAAATCCAGAGGCGCTCAACAGATAATTCAGTATAAATTCCCATGGCGTCATCGTCTTGGGAGAAAAAGTTAAAAATATGAAATTCAAGGGTTTAGGAACGGCATTGGTTACTCCGTTCAGAAATGTGGAAATTGATTGGGAGTCCTACAGGCTTCTGGTGAAGAGACAGGTTGAGGCGGGGGTTGATTTTCTGGTACCGCTCGGCTCTACCGCTGAGACTCCATGTCTTACAGATGAAGACAAGGTGGAAATTCTGCGTGTCACCAAGGAGGAAGCATGCGGACTGCCTATTGTCGCCGGTGTGGGAAGCAATTCATTCACGGGGACTGTACGCAATATGAGGCTTCTGGACCCTTATGGGGCGGATGCCTATCTGGTAGTTGTGCCTTTTTACAACAAGCCTACGCAGGAGGGCCTTTACAGATATTTCAAGGCCGTTGCGGAAGAGACTGACCGTCAGGTGATTCTGTATAATGTCCCTGGACGCACCGGAACCAACATGAAGGCTGAGACCTGTCTCCGTCTTGCTGAGATTCCTAATGTGGTGGCTGTCAAGGAGGCGTCGGGTGACGTTGCCCAGATTATTGACATCAGGCGTCAGGCTCCGGAGAATTTTTCAGTGCTGAGCGGAAATGACGACCAGACTCTCCCATTGATGGCGAGCGGTGCTGACGGAGTCATCAGCGTCGCATCAAATGTCGCTCCCAAGATGATGAAGGCATTGACCGAGGCTGTGATGGCTTCTGACCTTAAGACTGCCATTGACCTGAACAATCGTCTCATGCCTCTTTACAATGCATGTTTCGTGGAGAGCAATCCGATTCCTGTGAAGGCCGCATTGTCGATTCTCGGCTATTGCAGGGCGGAGATGCGCCTGCCTTTGACCGAGGCTGTGGATTCTACCAAGGAACTTATGGCCAAGGTGCTCCCTGGCCTCGAATAATTGATGGTATCATGGATAAAGAACGTTTCTTCGAAATATGCAGTGACCTGGAGGCTGGCAGAATACGTGTCGCCGAAAAGGTTGACGGCCAGTGGCGTGTAAACATGTGGATCAAGGAGGCTATCCTGGACGGATTCAGGCTCGGAAAGCTTGAAGACATGTCTGAGGGACAGTTCTCTTTCATTGACAAAGACACTATTCCGGTCCGCAGATTTGCGGTGGAGGACAGGGTGCGTATCGTGCCGGGCGGAAGCTCCGTGAGGCGTGGTGCCTATCTTGCGCCTTCGGTCATCGTGATGCCGCCGGCTTACGTCAATATCGGTGCGTATGTGGATGAGGGGTCAATGATAGATTCCCATGCTCTTGTGGGTTCCTGTGCGCAGATCGGAAAGAATGTGCACATTGCGGCCGCCGCACAGATCGGCGGTGTGCTGGAGCCGGTCGGGGCAATGCCTGTCATCATCGAGGACAATGTCTTCGTGGGCGGCAACTGCGGTATCTATGAGGGTGTTCTCGTGAAAGAGGGCGCCGTGCTTGGCTCGGGCGTGATAATCAACAGGGCCACAGCTGTTTATGATGCCGTGAACGGGGGCTGGATCCGTCCTGATGAGGATGGCCGTATCGTGGTTCCTGCAGGTGCAGTTGTCGTGGCCGGAAGCCGTCCGGTGACCAAGGGGCCTGGAGCGGAAGCCGGCATCCATGTCTATACTCCTGTAATTGTCAAATATCGTGACGGCAAGACGGATGCGTCTGTCGAGCTGGAAGATTTGCTCAGATAATTATGACTTTCTACAAGTACCACGGGGCGGGCAACGACTTCCTTGTCGCTGACGGGAGGTCTTCCCGCATTGACCTTTCCTCTTCCGGGATTGCAGCGCTTTGTGACCGTCATACCGGCTTCGGGGCTGACGGGGTGATGATTCTGTCGGAGAGCGAGGACCATGATTTCCGTATGGATTATTATAATTCCGACGGTTCGGGGGGAATGATGTGCGGAAACGGCGGGCGGTGCATTGTCGCGTTTGCAGCAGACCTCGGCTATACCAGTTTTGACTTCGAGGCCCCTGACGGTCCGCATTCCGCTGAACTCCTTTCGGGGGAGGCCAGGCCGTTCTCGCATGAGGCCCGTATCGTGAGGCTGAAGATGAAGGATGTCAGTTCTGCTGCCGCGTATGAAAACAGGCCTGGCGGAGAGCCGGACTTGTTCCTCGATACAGGGACCCGCCATGCGGTCAGGTTTGTCGATAATGTCAATGACATTGATGTTGTAGGTGAGGGACGGGTCCTCCGCTACTCACCGGATTTCGCTCCTGTCGGCGCGAATGTGAATTTCGTCCAGGTCAATGCCGATGGAAGCATTACCGTGCGTACTTATGAGAAAGGTGTTGAGGATGAGACACTTGCGTGCGGTACGGGTATCGTGGCATCTGCCATGGCGACTTGGATTGTGCATAAAAGACATGAACAGGGAAAGATTGTCTCAATCCCTGTTCATGCACGTATCTCTGATTTGTCCGTTTCTTTCCGTCCTTCTGACGTGGCCTGTGGATCGTCTGCTCCTGCGTCTTTCAGCGCATCGGATGTCTATCTCACCGGTCCAGCCGTCTTTGTGGGGAAAGTTATTGCGGATTTATAGAACCCTTTCTGCTTCAAGTACAGTCTCCCTGTTCTTCTCCTTCTTGAGGTCGGCGTAGAATGCGGCCATCGTGGTCTGCATGTATGGTATAAGCCAGAAGAATCCGATACCGAATGACATGATGGAGAGGATTATCCATCCGATGAAGCTGAGAGCCAGATAGAAATAATCGAACTTGTGTCCGTCCATGAGGTAAATGCTTTCGTCGATTGCCTTGTTGACGGACATTTCAGGATGTTCTACCAGGATGTACGGAGTCATCGCGTATGAGAAGCACTTGATGATTCCCGGAATGAGGAACAAAAGTGACCAGAGGACGATGAATACATCTGTCAGGAGCATTCCCAGTACATTGTGGATCCAGTTGTCGAACCCGAGGCTGAATGCGTTGCGGGTCAGCCTGTTGTCCCCTGTCTCATAAAGGAGCCTGAAGCTGTTGGTGAATCCCAATGCCATAGGATAGACGATCAGGATGAAAATGATTCCGCTTCCTCCGTTGATGTATGAAGGAAAGGTGATTCCGAAATTGATCATGTATGACGGCAGCGCCAAGAATGACAGTATCGCCAAGTAAATGATGGTTGCTACCAATGAGTGAGGCCAGCTTCCGGACAATGCCCTGAGTGCCTCGTTTTTGTAATCCTGATTCTGTTTCATCTGTGTTTTCTTTTGAAGGTTACTACATTGCCAAGGAAACGTCTGCGACTACGTTGTCGATGCAGCAGTAGGTAGGAATGTCGTACCTGTTGGTCTCGATGCTGAGGTCAATGTATTCGACGGCTCCGAGTTTGTCGGTCGGCACTGCGGTCCAGTCTGTCAGCACCGTGAGCCCTTTCTCGTCGTATTTTGCCAAATCCACACTGACGGTTCCTGTAGTTGTCGTGCCGCGTTTGCCGGTAATGGTGAGTTTCATCCAGTCACCCTGCTTGAAGGCCGGGCCGTATGATGTTCCGAATTTCACGGTATTTACGACGAGGTTCGTGTTTACGACATAGAGGCCGATAGGAATGCATGTACCGTTGGCCCTTGATACGAACTCGATGCTGTGCTCAGGCATACGTCCCCTGTTGTCATAGAATACGGCATAGCAGGCGGATTTTGCAGCACCTGTGGTATCTGCTACATAGAATGGTGATTTAGGCATGTAGCCTTCCTTGTAGATGGTGTCCTTGCGGCAGCATACTGCAAAGCCTCCTGTAAATTCGCCGTCATCGGTCCTCTTGCTGCAGAACTTGAGGACTCCGCCGCCCTGGTAGATGTCAGACTTGTTGTAGATGCCATTGCTGAAGTCCTTTACGGTGTCAGCCGTCTCGAAAGTACAAATGGCTCTGTAACTTGTCTGGTATGAGCCTTTTACGCAGCTGAATGCTGAAATGAGGATAATTGCTGCTGCGATTGCGTGCTTGAAAAGTTTCATGTCTTATAGTGTTGTTTATTGATTGGAAAACCGTTTTCCATCCAATACAAAATACAATATTAGTCATTATCTTGCACAAAAGCATTTCTTTTGCGGTCGATTTGCGACTTTCTGACCATAAAAAGTCAGAAAATCACTCCTATTCCTACCTCGAAGTCGAAATACTTGAACTTGACGGTGGAGACTCCTGCCGTGATTGCGAACTTCCCGAAAGTCGCCATTGTCCCCAGGTCTGCTGCCAGTCCCCTGAAGGAGCAGTCTTTGACTTTCGCCCGGTCTCCATTGATATCTTCCCATATCAGTGACTTTACGCCGTATCCGGGGCCTGCGAATATGTTCAGATTCTTATGGCAGTGCCAGATGCCTCCGCATGTGATTGTGTATCTGGTCTTCCATGTCGAGCCGTCCTGTTTGGTCCATATGGCTTCCCCGTTACGGGTTCCGTCGCTAAGACATTCATAATCGAATCTTGTCTGGAACCTGAAGTTGGAACGGGCCTTGACATAGTAGCCTCCTCCCATTTTCTTGTCTTTGTTCCTGATAATCTTTCCGGACATGATGCCGGCCGAGAAATCCGGTACGACGCCGGCCGATGCCAGAATGAATACACTGCTTTCGAACATGCTTTCTTCCTCTTCAGGCCAATGTGGCTGCTGCAATTCATGTCCGTAATAGGCCAGACTGTCAGGCTTGTTTGTCGTAGTGCTGTCAATTACAGGTACATAGATGTACTCGGTTGCTTTTGTAGGAGTGTTGAGGACCAGTTCATAGACCGCTGCCGAGACTATCGGAATCCCGAAAGCGAACTCTCTTATTACTCCGAAATTCTTGTGCTTTATGGTTATCTTCAGGATGTTTTCCGGTACATAGACCCAGATTTCACCGACTTCCTGCTTTACGTCCACGATGCCCATAACGCCGACGTCGAACTCGAATCCTGTTTCCGTCGTCACGACTTTTATCAATGCTGCCCTTCTCCCGTTCTGGTCGGTGCGCGGGTCCAGTCTTGCGTCGAGGTCGGTGCTCAGTTCCCGGAACGACTTGATATAGAAATCCTTGTCCTGTTTTTGTGCGAATGATGAAAAACAGAACATGACCAGTGCGGTCAATGCCAATATGATTCTTTTCAGCGCCATTGTCAGAAGTTGTATGGGCCGATTACGCCGAAGTCTTTGTCCGGAGCTTCCTGCCATGTCCTTACATGGATGACAGGCTTTGTGCTGTCCTGGAGGTCCACAAGAATGAAAAGATATCCGCTGTCAGAATATGTGGAAGAATAGTATTCCTGTCTGATCTGGATACCGTACAATGACTGTATCTTTCCGAGTCTCAATACTTTGCAGTCCGTGAACTGTACGTTTATGAATTCCTGGCTGACGAACACTTTCTCCAGCCTCTGGATATATTCCGCCTTGCTCTGCCTTGTCAGGGACACATACTTTCCGGCTCCGTATTCATTGGCCTTTCCCGCATTTTTCAGGATTCTTCCGGTGATTATGAGTGCGTCCTCATCGAAAATCGAGCGGATATAGTCGGTGCGTTTCAGCGCGTAGGCTGTCTTGTAGTTCTCGAGGAAGGTCATCAGGATGATCTTGGCTTCTTCCGGCCAGGTCTCATGGGACGCGATGTCCGCTGCCGTCACCCTGCCCAGCGAGAATGAGAGGTTCGAAATCTTGTCCTCCTTGTCGAATGTGAAGACAATGCTCTCGACGAATTCCTTGTTGTTCTCACGGTATGAGAAAACCAGTGGCAGGCTGCGCGCAAAGACCTCGTCTCCGAGCTTATAGTAGAAGAGTTCGTCATGGTGCAGAACCCTTGCGTGTCCATATGTGAGAAGTTTGCGGAAAGTATCGTAGCCTTCGGCCGTAAAGAGTGTGTCAATGCCTTCGTACGAGTTCTCTGTCAATGCATTGCAGATTTTTTCGATGCTGCTCTCGTACTTCTCCGTGAACATTACCGGAGAGAATGAGTACTCCAGACTGTCTTTAAATGTGGCGTCTTTCTGTGCCACTACATCCAGTATCTTTTTCTTCACGTCACTCCAGTCTATTCTCTGGATATGGTTTGCGGGAACGATGGTCTGCGTACGGGCTCCGGCATTGTCTTCCGAAGGCCTTCCTGCTCCGGCAAGGTTCTGATTGTCAATTCTTTCCGGGCGGATGTCCAGAACCTTTTCTATCTGGCTGACTTCTCTCCAGATGTTCTGAAGGCGTGACTGGTCGATTTCATACTTGATTCTGTAGTCTTTCATTGACGTACCTGCGGATGCCTGTGCGAAGCCTTTTCCGTCGGTGGCGCTGAGCACACCGCTCCATTTCTTGCCGTCGAAGAACCGGTAATCGACTGTCTGGACCGGCTGGCCTTTGTAGGTGAAAGTCAATTCTATGAGGCCTTGCCCGCTTTTGCCTGTCGCTGAGTACTTTACCTTTACGAGGTCCATCAGCAGGTTCGCTTTCTGGGAGATGTCCTCGATTTTTGCGGATTCGAGCGGAGGTATGCTTCTGAGCAGGACTGATGCCCAGGTGTAGTATCTCAATGCCACGTCGATGCTTCTTTCTTTTTCGGCCTTGTCGGCTATCTGGAGCATTTCGTTTATCTTGGCTTTCCTGTCCGCGAAAACCTTGCTGACATCGTTTCTGGAAATGTATCTGAACGAGTAATTCTTGCCCATGTATATGGCGAGGCTGTTCTTGCGGACGTCTCCGAAATATCCGCGCATCAGTTCTCTGCGTTCCTGCTGGTTGTAGGTCGTGAAACCGGCTGTTTCGGCGATTTTGTCGCACAGGACGCATACGGCCAGACTGTCGGCCTGCGCCCTTCCTGTTCCTGTGACTTCGCCGAATATATATGAGTTGTCTTTCCTTATGGATGAAATCATCTTTCCTGAGCTTTGTCCATAGGCTGTGATGCCCAGGAACAATGCCGGAATGAGGATTGTCAATGATATGTGTCTGAAGATTCGCAAGTTTTCTAAGTTTATCGTGTTGGTCTTGTGGAAGTTATTGGAGGTTCCTGACTGATTCGAACTGGGCTTTCTGGTCTTTTGACATTGACCCGACCGTCTTTGCGAGGCTTTCCCGTATTTCTTCCGCTTTTTTTCTGATTGCTTCGTTGTCAGGGGCTTCGCTGCGGCACAGGTCTGAAAGTTCTCCGTATCCGGCCAGGACGTCGTCCCATGACTGCCGGACTTTTTTCGAAATGTCTTCCGCCCATGCGGCCATCTCGTCCGCCGTCATTTCTCCGTCGCGGATGCATTCGGCAAGAACATGGCCTTTCGTATCGACCAGGCAGTACAGTCCTTTTTCCCGTGCTGCGGCAATTTCGTCCGTTATGTAGGTGATGTTGTCATACCTGAGAGGCAGGATTACATTTCCCGTAGTGTCGATTATCCCGTATTTGTCCATGTTCGAGACAATGCTGGTGCCGTTGAAACAGTACGTCATGGTCGTATATGCCTCAGGAGCCGGTATTTTATGTCCTTTGTCCCCCTCCCCGCCGCAAGCGCCCAATACAGCGATAACCGGGAGTATGCATTCAATTAATCTCATGTCTGTGCTAAATCGCAGCAAGTTGTGGAATATACGAAAATTCAGTTGTAAATTAAAAGTCGAATGCTGCTGAGATGGATACTCCTCCAACATTCTCATTAAGAGTAAAGCCGGAAGAGTAATACACTTTGGTCATTTGTACGTTATAACCGAGGCCAATGCTTAGTCCCATCTTTGATTTTCCGAAGTATATGTGGCATCCGGCTGCTGGTGCACAGAAGAAGCCTTCAATATCTCCGACGCTGTATCCTACCCTTGTTTCTATATATGGAGAAACTCTTTTGTTATACGCTTTGTGTATTTCACTACGGACATGTGCGAAAATAGGAGCATTGACTGACTCCAAATCAAACCAATAATTAATTGCAAGTCCTCCTCCCACATAAAGATATGGGTTGATTTGGCATCCGTGAGATGTGAAAAAATGGCTTCTTGTCAATTCGAACTCCCCTGTGCCTATGACTACTGCATCCCCCACGAAACCTCTGTAACGTGGAGCCGCTACCCATCCGTATTCGCTTCGTTGGCCTGAGAACTTGTTTTCTTTGGTTTGATACTCTTTTGTAATTTTATTAACGTCGCCCATATCGCAGATGAATATACTTCCGTCAGTTGTCTCTATTTTAAGACTCTTATTCGGAATCTGTTCAGTAATGAGACCGCGGATAACGCTTCCGTTCTTCAGGTAAACGACATCTTGATATTGTTGGGCATTCATTGTGAATGCAAGTGTCACAAAAGTGGTAATGGAGAGCAACGCTCTTTTAAATAGTGTCATCATATAGTTGTTATTATTCAAGTTTCACAAGTGAATCATATTATCATGAACAAAAGTAGCCAAATAATCGGTTAACTACAAGTTTTTGCGGGAGTTGCGCAACTTGCAGTGAAAGTATTCCGCAACTATTGGAGAAATTATTCCGTAATTGATATTTCTTCCGATAAAATACCCGTTCACGAAGCCACGGGCGGCTACGCTGCTCCGAAGGCCCCTGCCGCAGGTGACTGGGAGACTGGCAACGATGCTAACGACGTCGAGATTAAGAACCACGAAGAAGTAGAGACAGTTGTCGAAACAACAATACCTGTAGACAGTGACACCGAAACAGGAGAGAAACTGATAGATGATGCCTTCCTGTTTCGACCCTCTTGGCAGACGACAATTTAGGGTTCGTTAAGCTAACCTGTTTAATATCAATGTTATACCGGATTTAAACAAATCTGCCTACCTGTCAAGCTCCCCTTTCATACCCACCTCTTGACATCAGGCAAATTATGTAACTGATTGATATCCAAACTAGAAAGCTAAAACAACGCTGTCAAGAGGGTCGAAATACAAACGAAGAATATAAAGCCACATTGTCAGTTTCTCATGCTCGGTTACAAGTCGGTAATTGGTCACACAGTTATCTGCATAAACGCAATTTGTCCAGAAAAGCATGGCGCTTTCCGGACAAATAACTGAATGATATTTCTCTAAGCAAGACTACTTTGGATCTAGCCGTTCCTTTAGCCTTGAAACATCTTCTGTTGAGAGCCCTGTAGCTTGCGTGATCATCTCGCAAGGTGCCCCGAGCCGTATAAGATTCATAGCGATATTCAAGCGCTCCTCTCCACGTCCAGTCTCACGCGCGTACTCGATCTGATTGTATGTGTCCCGTTCAGTATTCATGGATTTAATGTAATTGGTTCTGTCCTCGTCGTCAAGTTGGGCTAGCTCCGCAACATCAAAGAGTTTCGTGAATATCCTGTCCCTCAGTCTCT
>OQWM01000307.1_pt1 | contig 29758 bp, 33 predicted proteins | sample 1691531 | NCBI WGS metagenome assembly OQWM01 (sample SAMN03418257, study PRJEB22391) | human gut metagenome | biome: human-gut; feature: organic feature; material: feces | host: Homo sapiens | place: Tanzania | collected 2013-01
CTCCCACCGACTCCCGCCACGCTTCAAAAGCCGCCATGTACTCGTCATCCGATCCAAAGTCTGCACGCTTTGGCGGCGGCGCAACACCGAGCGGGACGAACACCACGGGGACACCCGCCTCTGTCATAGCCTCCCACTTGTATCCACCATCCACATCGCCCGTTTGCCCGCCGTGGGCGTGGGATTCGCGTTGCCACCCTTCCTCGGGGATGGATATGACGTAATCCCTGCACCACGGTGTGAAGTGGATGAGCGGGGCAGACAGGATGTACCCGTCAGATAAACGCACACTGTCATTGCCGACCATCACGCCAATGCTGATGTCGGACGCGCAGTTCTCCACCGCCCTCATGGCAATCGACCTCGACGCATCCAGCATTTTTTGTGCGAAATCCACTTCTCCCCTCCTACCACTTCAGATGTTTAGCTTGTGCGTATTCCTGCGAGAAATCCCACTTGTCGAACAACTGCTCGGACGAGGGCTTCTGCCAACGCGCACAAGTCACGGTCATCTTGTAACCCGCATCGTCGTAGTTATACGCTATATCGTGCGTGACGTAAACACTTTCCATCAGCCTGATTACATCGGCGGGAAAAAGGTTGACGACGCCAACTATGTCGAAGCGCAAGTCGCCTGTGGGATATTTCGTGACGGCGAGCATCTTATCCAAATCGCCCTCTCGAATGATGGCGTTGTTGCACACCTCCTGATACCTCAATATACCAAACCGCTCCATGAACGGCAAATCCTGTAGGGTGTAGGCTTTGAGTGTGCCGCCAGAGTTGTTGGCAAAGACGCGCACCTCGTTGTACGTCTCGTTTTGGATGGACTGTGTTGCAGAGAAACTCGTCATCGCCTCGATTACGTCGAGTGCGACGCCCTGTTTATCCTCACCCTGCACCTCAATCAACTCCAATGCGGCGGGGTTCATCCGTATGGCGAAAAGTCGTCCGCCGTAGTACATCGTCTCGTCGATCGCGTTCTGCAACAAGCTCATCGCCGTGGCGTTCGTCTCCACACGCGGTTTCAGTGCTACGGGGATGGGTGTGGGTCGTACGTAAGGTAGAGCGAGTTGGTCGCAAATGGAGGTGAACATGGCGTCCAACGTGGTCGGTTTGTTTTGAATCCAAACGAGTTGATTTTTGAGATACCACATGCTGTCGTTGATGGTGAAATCGATGTTCCACTCGTCGGGATAGGTCACTTCCATACACATACCCCAAAAGATACACTGCTCATCGAGGTAGATGTAAAACTGGTCTCCCAAGCCGATACCTCGTGCCACATCCTCGATGTCCACTTGGATACGCAACTGGCAACTGCCGCCTTGCACCTTAAGGCTCTTGGAGAGAGAAAAGTTTTGGACACATTCGGATAGGTCGCACCGCTGAGATGAACGCTGACTCACACTTGAGCCGTACATCTGCATCGCCGTTGTCAAGCGCGGGCTTTCTTTCGAGGCGGCGGCCACCAACGCGTACTCGCCCTGGGACAACGTTCGCCCCGACGCCAACTTGGCGACAGCGCGGTAAAGTTCGGTATCCTCATCCACGTCGCCCGAGGCGAGGTAGTTTGCGGCGGCATCTGTGCCTTGCCGAACGTTGCGTATGTAGGCGACAACCTTGCACACGGGGTTGACGCCGAGTGTGGAGGGTTTATCCCGCCTCCCGACCTTTTCACCATCCGCAATGGATTGGGCGTTGGCGGCGGCAAGTAAGGCCTGTTTTTGTGCCGAAGCGAAATCAATACCACTCATACGCTTACTTCCCTCCTTCTAGGACGATTGCGCGAATCCGCTTCTCACCCGTCGTCGTTGTGTTGGTGGTCGCGTCTCCCCTCGCGGCTGACGATGCGGCGGCGGCAGATTGTGCCTCCAGCGCCGCGGCATCTTTTCTCTCCACGTTGAGTCCTGCCACCTTCTTATCCTCCTCGATGGCAACCGTCTTGAGATAGTACTTGTAAGAGGATTTGATGGTGTTCTCTTTCGGTGTGAGCCAACTTTGGCTCTTGGTGTACACCATGTCTCTATCCCGACCGCCCGTTGGACGTAACTTGTACATCGTCTTGTAAATCACTTTGGGGGTAAACACAAACTCGACTTCGTAAAATATCAATCCTAACTCGGTATCGATCCGCGTCACAGTCGTCTTTGTACGGGAGGCGGGTGCGTGGGTGAAGTCGCTACGGGATGACAACTTGTCGCACCACGCGTCCCACCACAAATGGCTCTCTCTCGACCATCCCGCCCCCTTACTCTTTTGGGCGACAGCTTGACTCGCAAGGGAGGTGCCGCCTTTTGCGGGCATGGACATATCCGCACCTAATGTAATGTTGACAGGGCGGGCGTAGCCATTAGGACGCTTTTTGCCTTGAGTGATAACTTTATCCAATCCCTTCTCAGCATACGCGCTCATCTGCGCCTTCAACTGATTGGCGATAATCTTGGCGCCATAGGGATCGAGTTGGCGATCGCCCGTCACATGCGCTCTCAACTCGACCGTAATGGTGTATCCAGATGCTTTTACCCATGACAGCACAACGGCGAGTGGTTCACTTGCGTGCGGCGTGAAACCCGCCAACCCGATGTCGCTATCGGACAGTTTCTTCCAGTTCTCAGCCACCATCTTCAATATCTTCTTCAGGTCGGCGAGGTTCTTATATCCGAACTCCAAGCCCGTCGGCGTAGTGGCATATCCGCCTATGTCGTCGTTGTACACCCGCCCCAACTCCACGCATCTGTCGTCGTAGCTACCAAAGGCGAGTAGATGCACGCCACCGCCCTCCACCTTTTTCTTTGGCGGCTCTTCTTCTGTGGCGTTGACCACAACCTCACCCAAGATGACTTTCGGCTCTTTCCATTCAATCAAGTCTAACACGAAATCGATGTCGTCGTGTGGGAGTAGTTTGTACTCCCAATGGCGTATGCACCAATCCGTGCACATGTGTTTGAGACGCAGGTGGGGTGTATCCTCGTGCCACATTTTTAGCGGCTGTTTGTTCTGCATGAGTAGGTTGATATAGTCAATCCAATCTTGTTGCGAGTAGCCGTCATCGCTATCCCATCGCTGGTGGAAAACGCGCTCGAAGAGATGGGCGGGCAAGTAGGATTCTATGCGCGTATGCCATAGCTTTGGAAGATTGCGCTGCAACATGCCGCCCTTAGCAATGCCGTACACCTCAGCGTGCTCGGCATCCCGCTCGTGCGTTAAGGCCTTCGGCGAGACGGGAATGTGAATCTTCCATCCAAACGCCTCATATTGCTTGCGCAAGTTAGTGGGTATGTTGTTGTCATACGGCTCTAACACGAGCCAGCTGTGTGTGTTCGCTCCCATATCTCTTTTCTCCTCTCCTCCTAGTAGGCATAACCCGCAACCGCACTTGCCGTCGCAACCTCAAGCCGTTTCATCACTTCATCCAAATCCGCACCGCTCTTAATGCTGCCGACATTGGCGACAATGTTGGGGCGCACGTTCGTGATACGGTTGACAACGGCGCGTCCAGCGACCTGCTTTAAGAGGGCTATCTGCACCTCTGTCGCCTTCGCTGTATTATGTTTGATGGCGGCCGTGTTGGCGGCTGTTTGCGTGAGAGCACTAAGGGCGAGACTCGCACTACCCTTGCCATCCGCATCTGGGTTCTTGTCGCCAGCTTGCCATAACACCATATCCTCGAACGCATCCTTTGCGCCACTAAGGCCGGTACGGATGACGCCGAACGCGGATTCCATTGCAGACTCCGCGTTATCGAAAAAGTGCGTCTTCATCTTATCCATCAACGTCACCGTTTGATCGCGAATGAAGTTCTCGGGGCTCTGTTGGAATATCGAGTCATCCGTATTCAAAAGGTCTTCCATCGATCGTTTGGTGTGGGTGGTCTTAACGGTCGGATTAAATACGACATCTTGGATGTTGTGATTATATCCTCGCCTGCTTAGGGGTACGTCGCCGGGAAATGCGTTGCCGCCCGTGAGGGGTTCGAGTCTGTAATAACTCAAATCGTTGAGGCGTCCCACCTGCTCATCCGTCCACCCGTACTTACGCTGGGCGTCGGATATCCCGACATTGACCACGCCTCCCGGGGTGATGAAATCCATAAACTTGACGACGCCCGTCAACGCACGAACGAACGAGTACAACGCCGTGACGCACACATCGGCGGCGACCATCAGTCCGAACCCGAGTGACCCTAGACTATGAACACATTTCTCGATTGCGCCTCTGAACCCGCCTGCACTATCGACGAACCGCCCAATCTTCGTCTCAAGCCAGTTCTTGATATCCATTCCGACCGAACTATCTGCCAACGCACCCGTTATCCCAGTCAGAATCGAGCCTAAAGAGCCGCTCCCCGCCGAGGATGTAGATTGGATGAGTGGGAGAAGGGCGCGGCCGATATCCGACTTCATAATCTCGCCAACGTCCGCCCACGTTCGCGCGGTTTTCCTAAAGAGATGGTCGAGGTTTTTTGTTAGGTCGCTGGACAAGAGTCCAGAGATGAGGCGTTCCGCCGTCAATCCCTTTGTCCTGTCGCCGCGTCCCTCATCCAACTGCGTGTACAAGTCGCCGCGACCTTTCAATCCAAAGACGCCGCGTGCCAACAAGTCTGCAAAAGCACCCGAGCGGTTGAGAATAGGCTTGATATCTTGCATATCGAGCTTGCCTTTACCGATACCCTGCAAGACCTGAATCATCACGCCTTTGAAATCCGCCTCGCTCGTACCCGCCAACTTTTGCATACGGGACAAGTTCTCGTACATGGTGATAACTTGATCCATGTTGGAGATGAGTTGGCGTCCGCTTGCGTCCGTAGCGGATGCGACTGCGTTGGCGAGCTCCATTACACCAGACGACCACGTCGATGTGCTTTGACGCAATCCCCTCCCCCGCAAGTATGCCATATCCTCAAATTGTTGGAACGAGCGTGCGCCTCGGAGGTTTTCGGGCAGAGCGAAGTTGTAGAGGTTTTGTCGGTTGGTATATTCATCCGACGTTTTCATCAATGCGCGTGCGCCCATAGCGGTGGCGCCGATGCCGACGGCAGTGAACATCGCGCCAAAGCGGGCGAGCGTCATCCACGACCGCAACGCCTTCATCACGCCCTCGAAGATGGCCATAGCCAAGTTCACCTTGTTGAACTTGAACATCTTGCCGAAGTCCGAACGCGCTTGTCCCGCGGCTGATTTCACACCTTTGAAAAAGCCCTGGGACGTATCGATCGGTCGGCCTGTAAGGCTGTACATGAACGCATCCCTGTTAACCTCCCATCTATGTGCACGCAACTCTTGCGCTTGCACCTTTTTGCGCAGTCGTGTGCGGTGTGCTGTGGCGGATTGCTCGGATAACAATCCTTCTCGCTGTAACGCATCGACATTCTCTTCCAGCTTTATGTTCGCGCGTGCGCGTCTAGCCGCCCGCTCCAACTCGCCTGCAAGTTGATTATACTTCGTCGCCGTTCGAATGTCGCGCGCCGCTCTGGTAAACTCGCCTACACGCGCACTCTCCTCCGTGCCAGAGACCATCCCCAAGATGCGCTGGGCTTTCATCGCTTTGGCGTACTCGCCCACCAGCGCGGAGGAGTCGAACTTACCCTGAATCCCGCGTTTGAATAGGCCTTTGCCGCTCATCACGTCATCGAATACTTGTCGGCTCTTGTCAGTCGCTTTGGTGAGGTTATCGACGCGGCGGCTCGCTTGTTCGGTCGCGCGAATGAGGTGTTTGAGCTGCGGACGCTCTTTCGTGTAGTCGTAAAAGGTTCGCCCCGTATCCGTGGTGACGCCTTTCTCGGTCGCCATATCCGTGTACCGGCTGATGAGGCTAGCATCCACACCGACCCGTCTCGCACGTTGTATCCAATCCGCCACGTTACCTTTACCAGACGTGAGGAGTGAGCCGTCGAGATATGTGCCGTATCCCGAACGCGGATTTTGCGCATCTAGGGATTTGTACCGAGACATAATTCTGGAGTAGCGGCGTTGGAGAGCGGCGGCATCGACCGCATTTGGGTCGAAATTCTCGATAAAGGCCATATCCTGTTTCGACCCGATTGATTTCGCCATCGTGTACATATCGCGGCGCATTTTCGGATCGATAACAGACATCCCGTCGTAAGTGCCCATTCCGTACGGGTCTAGTCTGGCGGCCTCCATCCGCCGAGCTTTGTCGAGCGTGCGTTCGGCAATGCCCATCTCCTTATCCAACTGCCACAGCGCTCTGGCGCGCGCTTGGGTGTCTGGGTTATTAAGCGCCTGAGTAAGCGATCGCCCGAAGCTCGCCATCTGCCCTTTCGAGAGGTTCACATTCGTGGCGATAGGCTCGCCCGTGCTCAAACGCGACGTTGCATATTTCGAGCGCAAGTCGTCTGCACGCTCGAATATGAGCTTGGATAGATGCTCGGTATCCTTAATCTCTGTGACGGCGTTGGCGGCGAGCTCACTCGCGAGGTACCCTTTGTATGAATGGGTGCGGCGGTTGAACATCCTCCCTAAAGGGCCTTTCGGCTCTTTGTAGGCATCGCGCCGACCTCTACCGTTGTGAGGTGGTTCGGTCGGGCCTGTGTATCCAATCCGCTTTGGACCATCCCCGCGCGGCGGCGTTGGTGGCGGTGTGGAGACGGTGTAAGGCGGCAACGCTCGTGTTGTACCCGTCGGCGGGGTGGCGGATGGAATCGCGCGATGAGCGCCAACCTCCCCGTACACACCCGCGCCTACCGCACGTGCCGTTATGGCAAGTGGCGTGGGGGATACCCATTGCGGCCTATCCGACCCAGGTATCGGGCGGAAGCTCGTGCTCTCGACGCCGCCGATACGACGCGCCTGTACACGCGCGGCCTGTCGTCGAAGTGCCTCATCGTTTCTCACTTGGCGTAGATGGTAGAGCCACGCTCGCGCCGCCTCATCGACATTATCCCTCGACACATTGTTGTATTGGAGATAACGTTGGAACGCTTTTCCCTCTGGACTAAAGCGTGTGCCTCTAGGCTCACCTTGTCGCCACGGGCCATAGGGAATGCCCATCCTCTCAGCCCGACGCATCCAACGGTGCGTGCGTTTGGCGCGTTCAGTGCGGCTACCATCCTGCAACTTCTTCGCGAGGTTGTTGTAAACAGCGGACAAACGACCATGATTGTATGGCAACGCGACATCCTCAGGAACCTCGAAGTTGTACTTCTTGACGTAATCGGGCGTCTTTGGCTTACGCCGATACACCTTTTGGAAATCGGTGCGACCACGTACACGACGGGACATGTTCACACGCTGACTATCTTTAACGCGACGCGCCGCCAACTTTCTGGCCGCACTCGCTGCGGCCGCATTTGAGACGGCGACCGCTTGTTCTGGCGGCAATCCTGTGGCGCGTGCTACTTTACCCGCATCGACGTTTGTGCCGTTGGGGGCGGGCTGAACGGCGGCTTTAAGACTACCACTGCCGCCCGTTCCTTTTCCTTTTGCTTTATCCGCCGCTTTTTTGGATGCTCTACTCTCAGCTTCGAGGATATATAGCTCTAGGCGTTTTCGCGTTGTAAATCCGCGTGTTGAATCACCGACCATATCGCCACCTTTCGTATCAATGCGGCGTGGATGCTGCCGCTATATCTTTTCCATACTTCTCGGCTATTGCCATCACTGTTGCTAGCTCCCAATTCTCCATCTTCAACACTTCGGATGGCTTCCAGTGGAACTGCGTTAAGCAAACATATAGCACAGTCGCATCGAGATAGCGACGTTTAAGGCGGTGCTCGATTAAATTATGGACTTTCTCGAAACTCTACCCCAGTCGTGCCGAATCCGCTGATGTCCTCAATTCTCGCACGGATGTCGCGCAAAATGAACGGTTCTGGGAAGATGCGTTCTATAACTTCACGCGCGTTACCTACGCCTAAAGCGCGTTGCAACTCTGGGTTCTGGAGATTGGGATCGACCAAACATTCGCCGATAACTTCAAACATGAATTGGGTTTGGTCCGTCGTGCCGTCAGCCGAGGCGCATTGGTCAACAAGGTCGTAAAAGCGTCGTGTGGTGATGGGTCGGATGGTGAGTTCTTTATCGTCGTACCAATAGGCTTCTCGCGTCGGAGGCGTGGGCGGCAACTTAATGGTGTGCGTACGCTCCGAAATGGCTTTGGCTTTGGATACTTCGGTCGAAATAAGACTCTCTAATTCTGATAACATGTCACTCTCTCTTCTCTTATGTGGTTGGTGGGTGTGTAAATGCTGGCGGCGGTTACGCGCGAACGAAGGTTTGTAACTACGGAGTCCCGCCAGCCTTACGCCATCCTTTATACCCTAATCGTTAGGGATATGCAACGAAATCTTCGTTAATGTTGTACTCGTCGAACGTGAATCCCATCTCTTCGGACAAGATGCCGTTTTCGGTGTTCAACATCCCCAAGACGTGTTGATCGATGAGGCAGTCGTACAACGTGACGTTTCGGCGCCCACGCGTGCTTTCGGGGTCGTACATCTCGAAAGTAATGGTGAAGTACAAACCGTGGTGCGTGTTGATATACGAGCGAATCATCGTCGAATAATCGCGCACGCCCGTGTAAATCTCAAACGAACCCGACCCACGAGCCGCGACGCATTTGTGCTTGCACATAACGTCGTTGATGAGCATAACATCTTCTTTGACCATCTCGACGGTAGCGCTGATGTTGCGCAACTCAAATATCCTACGCATACGACCGTTTATCTCGATGTATGCCGTACCCAAATTGCTATTCAATACGTCGCGTCCACGGATGACGTTGTTCGACGTAACAGTTTTAACTAATGGCATATCTTACCTCCTGTCTGGCTTAGAGAATGAGATTGACGTACACGAGTTCGGCGCTGTCGATGAACTGCAGCGGGATGGTCATAACGACTTCATCCGACTTCTCTCCAGCCGCCACGATGATGTCGTCCGATTCGTATTGCTCGATACCATGACCCGCCACAAATTCGTTCAAGACCTCGCACACCTTCGATTTCCAAAGCAGACGCCCCGTCTCGTCGTTGTGGACTTTGCCCGCGTATTGGGTTTCCCACAAAGAGCGAAGTGTGTTGCGCAACGTTTCGACAAGGCGAACGGCCCTGTTCTTACCAAGTTGGGCGGGAATGGAGCTATTTGTCGCACGGGTGTTGATGTCTTTGCAGATGCACAACGCGCCGTCTATGCGCTTCATAATGGCCATAATGCCGCTCTCGATTGCCGTCTCAAGATCCTCGTCGGACAACGCCTCATCCAACGCGCCGTCGAGCCCAAACGTGCTCATCGTGGTGGATTCATTCCAGCTCGCGCCCGCTTCGACGCATGCGAGAGCGAAGGCCGTGAGGGAATCATCCCCATCCACCGAGTTGACGCAGAGCGAGAGGTACATGTTGTCGGGGGCACTGTCGGGCAACGCATTCTTGTCAACGAAGAGGCAACGGGCGTAACGTCCACGCTTGTCGCAACGGTCGGCAATCCACGCAGAGATTTGTTGGCGCATTTCGGGCGATTGATCATCCGTCACGACGACGTTGAAGTACTCGTCTTCGACGGGCGAGAGATCGATGGCACCGCCGCCCGCACCATCTACACCGCCTGCGAGGGAGAATTGTTGCGGGCCGCTGAGGGAGACCGGAACACAGGGTGCCGAACCGCTAGGATCCGCATCCAACGTGAAGAACTTGTTGCTCCGAACCTTCGCTAAAGTGATAGGGCCTTGATCCGCCCACGTTAATCCTACCTTATCGATCCAGATGATATCTTCCCAAACGGGCGCGCCTGCCGTGCTATCCAACGTAGCGGAAATGGAGTAACTGCTATCGAACTGTCCTTCCGCTTTGACGGCGACCTTGTTGCCTGCCGCTCCATCTGGTGTGGCTGTAATCGGGCCCCATCCCCACAACGTGCCTGTCGCTTTCGTGCCTGCGCCGACCGCACCGCCAGCCGCCGTACCATCCGAACCGCCTGTGAGGTTGACAGTCCCGAAATCGCTGTGAGCCGACACATCCGCATTGGCCGCTTCTACCCCAAAGACGACCCAAGCGTTACTCACCAGCTCGCCCAATTTCTTGACACGTTGGCGGTGTTGGACGACGCCATCCACCGACGTGCGGACTTCGGCTACATCCGCCGAGTAATCGATAATGACGACGGAAATGCTATTGCCGAGCGAACCGGGCTTCGCGGCAGTGAGGGTTACTTTACCACCAAACGCGGTGGCGGACGCTTTTGCGCGGCCTTCACGCGGGTCGTAGGCGATCAACTCCTGACACGATTGAGCGAACAATTCCATCCGCTTACTTGTGTTGGACAAACCCGTCTTGCGATAGCAAACATCTTTGCTGTAATCGTCGAGGGAAATGCGCTCAACCGCATCGCCCCATGTACGTTCCCCAATCCACAACAAGACGCCACTGGCGGTAAGAAGCGGCTGTTGGACTGCCTGCTTGCTTATCTTGTAGTAGATACCAGGGATGACCTTATTCATGCTGGAAAAACTCCCACCTGCCATAATATCCTCCATTCAAAGAAAAGACAGTGTTACGGTTTCACGGTCAACGTACCCATCAAAGGCTTCCCATCGTCTACGAGGCGATAATGCCGCCACAATCGGAACGTAGTGACCAAATAATCCTGACGTTGTGTATACTCGAAATCGCGCACAAACGGCAACCATTGCAAATCGATCTCCATCCAACGACGAACATCGCGAAGTCGCGCTTGCACAGTGCTAATATCGTCTAATGACGGATAAAAGTAAAGTTTGTAGGTCGTAATATCGATGAAAGTGTCGGGTTGCTCGCGCTGCGATTGAGCCGATACCTCTTCGAAATAGAAACCCTCTTTTATGGCATCTTGCACAACCCTCTCGGTGTAAATGGGTGTGTTGGGGAATGCCGCGCGTATGGCGGCTATGTAAATCGCCAATTCCTCTTCAATCATCTCTCTATCTCCTCTCGCCTCGCGCGTTAGAATGGGGTTGACGGCTCATCTCCATCGTCGCCGTGAATCTGGGTCGCTAACCGCCGCTCGCGATCGTATTCTATCGTGGCGACTAACTGACGATACGATTTTATGCTCTTATAGTTGCGGATATCATCCTCTAGCGCCTCTCGCTCGATGTACTCCTCGTATGGGTCGTCGAACTTCCACTCGTACTTAATGTTGTACTCGAGTTCATGTTTGTAGGATAGGATCGGCGCCATGTGGATCGCCCTCATTTCCGCTTTGCCTGCGAGACGAGATTCTTGGATGCGGCGTGGGTTGTTCGGGTTTACACGCATGGTGAAGTACCCGTGTGCGTCGAGATAGCGTTCTACCCTACGCAAACCCTCTTTGCCTGCGAGATCGAGGAAATTGTTCGGTTGGGCGGGACGTGTCGATCTCTTATTCTCACCGATGGTGAAGACGCTACCCGCCGGCACCTCGATGACCGTGCCGTCTCGATAGCGGTTGAACTGAAAGGCGCGGGTCTTGAGTCGCTTCTTAACATAATACCGCTTTCGACGCTTCTCGTATTCAACGCGGCGCAACACCCCGTCGGGATACCTCGTCCACAACCCTCGGATGGGTTCATACCCCTCGACAAGGCGCGTGTAATAGGCATCTTTCGCCGATGCGCCGCGTGCGTCGGGGTTAGGTGTAATAACAAGGGCGACGCGGAATTTCTCCGTCGTGTACGCCTTTGATGGCTTCTCAAGGGAGTAGCTACGCCCGATCGGTGTGACCCTTACTACAAGTCGAAACATACCAGCGTTTCGGAGGTTGCCCGAATTGTTGGGTGCATACCTCGCCAACCCGCTCAAGAAACCCTGTTGGAAAATACGCTCCAAATAGCCCTCAAGCCGCTTCAGATTCGTCGCGGCGTCTTTGCCAGCTATACCCCTTATGCTACGTCGTTTGACGGCTATACGGCGTTGTACGGCGGTTGCGGAGTTGTTGCGAATTGCATCAAGCGCAATGTGATCGGTGATTGTAAATTCCCGATACGCGCGAACGTAGTCATACCGCTCATTCTTGTATCTCACCCCTATAGCGTGGGGGCGGTTGGCATTTGCGGTTGCCCCCGTTCCGATGCTTACACCTTTGACGCCGATCGTTCTCATCTCAGACCTCACCTCCACACCAACTCACTGTATAACAAAATGGGGATAGTCGCAAGTTCCCAAGTTTTGTATCAGGTCGCCCCAAATTTGACGGTAGGGTGATCCCCAATTCTAAAAAACACTTCTCAAAACCTTTTACACGCGAAAAAAATCTAAAATGCAAAAAACAAAAATAGAAAAACATTTTCCGTGAGAAAGTTTGAAGTCGATTTTTACAAAATCTTTGTAAAAACGGCACCGACGCCCCGCAAACCCGCACCACAGGCTGGTTTTGTGTAAAAAATATAAATAGGCGTTGTCTCAATAAACTATAAATCATTTTAATTTTTTAGAGACTTTACCTCTAAAAAATTAAATAACTTTTAAGTTAATTCTCTTGACACAAATGATACAAAAAATTGAGGATGAAAAAAGTGCGTTTTTTACTCGATGTTACATTTGATACAATGACGAAATCGGTTCCATTTTGAATTGGAAAGTGACGAAATTGTCTCTAAAAAATTAAATAACTTTTAAGTTAATTCGAGTGCTACATTTGATACAATGAGCCAAAATCTCTAAAAAATTAAATAACTTTTAAGTTAATTCGACTGATACAATCGCCCTCTTACACCATATTGTCCACGGGGGCGACCTCAAGTCGGGTGTGTGTGGTATAGCAGGCTGTGCGAGAAACAACGACTTGTCGTTCTGGACGCATGTGCAGAACGAGGATGTCTCCATCACGCACATCCGCCTCGGGGTGCATGTGGACGCGTAATGTCGAGGATAAATGCGTGTAGCCTGGGGTGCCCGTGAGACTTTCCTTTGGGATGGGGTGATGCGACACTTGGCATTCTACCCCCTCATGCAACTTCTCGTATCGCTCAGTGTCGCCGCCCACGTGGTCAACACCCTTGACGGAACGCCAGATGTCGCACGTTATCAAATCGTCGAAGACGCGCTTGAGCCTATCGGCATACAGATTCCATTTAACAGTGTCCACGGCGTCCCCCTCGCGGCATTAACCGCCACATTTGCAGCAATAGGGCATAATCCTTTAGGAACTCCACATTGGCGTTATTCTTGTCCATCGAGAGCACGTAGGTATCATCTTTGTCTTGAGCCTCAAACTCCACATCGTCTTGGCGTATGCGCTTGAGGTTGTCCATCAACGGGTCGGCGTTCGGACCACCATCTCTGTCTACGTCAGGCGTGCGGTAGAGCAACAAGTCTGCGGCAATACGCACTTGCATCCAGTCCAACTCTTTGGGCAACTGCGTGCGATTGGTGTAGCTGAGAATGAGCGACGCCGCCTCGTGCAAGGTGATGAGCACTTTGGTGTGGCTGAAAGTCTGCTTGTCGCCTACAAGCTCGTAGACGTAGCGCACCTTTGTTTCCATGTCGGTATCGGGCGGCTCTTTTCCAATGTCGATGGGCGGAATAAAGTTGGGAACGGGCTTCGGATCTAACATTTGTACGCCTCCTCTTTTTTTTCTTGACAGCGGTGTGTGCCTCTGTTATAGACGCACTCGTCTAACCGATAAGAGCGGTTTGTTGCCATTGTCGTTTTCCGCTCGAAGGTCGCCCTCACACTGGCGCAAAGACTTGTTGTTCAATGTGTGATGAATATGTGACTGTTTCACAGATCATATTTTTTCCTTATTAGAATAAGTTGGTGAAGAAGCGGGACTTCGTGAGAAATCCCGCTTTTTTTGTACCCGCCCCACGCTACGGGTGATGGATAGCGGGCGAGAAGAGCACGCACACCGTGGACTGCGCGACCCACCATCCAAAGCCTCGACGCTACGCGTTCAACTTGCCGCGCAACACACAGCATTTTTCCATCATACCCGTATCGAATGCAGGGAAGATGTGTGCCTCGATCGTGGTCTTAATCTTGTCGGGGTCGCTGTACTCGACGCAACGGACAACGGCGCCCGTTTCGTCGTCGTATCCAATGTCGGGACGTTGCGATTTGTTGCGGAGCATATCGCGGAACAAATCGGATTCCGAGCAAACGATGTGCCCGAGACGCTGATTCGGGACGATGCAGATGTTGCCATCTTCGATGTACTTCTGCTTCGGCGTGGTATCCGCCAACTGCGTCTGGAATGACGTGTTGTCGATCATGATGTTGACACCGAGCGTGTTGAAGTAATCGCGCGGATCGACACGACGCATGTTGAAAAGCCATTCGCCGAGTTTGTCGTTGCGTTTGAGCAAGTTCCACGTGTAGGTGTTCATAATGAGCGTACCCATCACCTCACCATCGTTCTGGATGTAGAACTGGTCGATGAGATTGTTGATGTCTGCCAGTGCGTCGCTCGCGGGGTCAGTAAGATTGGCCATACCTTGAACAACGTTGTGATTTTCCCATTCGCGGTCAACATCGAAATTGGCTTCGACCATTGCGAACGTGCCGTCGTCCACGCGATTGCGGAATTGGAATTTCGCATATTGGAGTAACTGAGCGCGGAAGAACTCGGCGTTGGTGGCGATACCGTTCATCAACTCAAGATATTCTCGATACTTTTGATCCAAGACAGCGAGACTTTCAGGCGATGCACCGTAATCCTCAATGTAGCGGGATATTTCGCGAACCTCGCTATTGTAAAGGATGATACCTTCGCGGAACTCGGGGATCTCATATTCTTGAATCGTCAGTTTTCTCGACCCACGGATTGTCGCTTTACTGTCGGGGTCGCAGACATTCAAGATGACGTTCGAGTTTTTGTAACCCTTGATGGATTTGATTTTGTCCTCAACCGTGCGTTTGTACGGGAAAAGGGGCGACAAGGGTTTGGGGAAATTGGATGCGCGAACACGCGACCAAATCGAAAGAAGATTTGTTGGATTCCAATACTTGGAAATGAGCATTGCCATGATATATGCCTCCTATTAAGCGGTTTTTGCCACGATGACCATGTTCGTCGAGAACGGCGTTTCCTTGATGCTACCCGCATTCAAAACGACACCGACACGCGAACCCGCATTAACGAACACGTCGCGCGTAACGGTGAACGTGACACTGTTCGATGCACTATCGACCGCCGAGCAAATGATCGGCAAATCCGCAGCGACGACGCAAACATCCGCAGGGACGAGGGCGTGGTCGAAGGTGAAGCCCGTTTCAAGTTTGATTTCCCCAGCAATCGTTGCGCCTTTTGCCAATTTGCCGACCGTGAGAACGGTGGGAGCGGCGGGCTGAGCGAGTACGAACATCTCGGCAGGGACGCCAGACGATGGACGTTCGGACGAGAAAACGATGTTGTTGAGAGCCGTTTTGGCGGCGGTGTCCACTTTTGCGGGCAACAAGTCTTCGTCGATGTGACCATGCGTGATGAGCGAGAACGTGGTGAAACGTTCCTTTTCGGCATCTAAGATAACATCTTTCAAGACGACACCGAGAGCCGACGCGTCATTCGAGGGGTAAACAGTACCAGCTTTGAGGATCTTTTCACCATCTTCATCAACGGCGAGTGCGCTATTCGTTTCGATGGCCATCGTCATCGCGGTGTAATGAGAATCCTGCAAGAAATACGGATTACCATGAAGCACTACTTTACTTTTCATGTTCGATCTCCTACTTGAGAGAAACGTTGTCACGGCAAATCCGCGCGACAACCGCATTCAAAAAACGTTCATTTGCCGCTTTGTCATCCGCACTCGATGAAGTCGAGCTCTTAGACGGAGCGACAGTCGTCACCTTGAACAAATACGGGCGAGTGCCGTAAATGTTGGCAATCGCATCTTCAATACTCCCACCTTGCTCTAAAATCAAACGTTCCACCAACGCCATGTCATGCGGATACAATTTTCGTTCCGCGAGCCCGCTTCGTATCTTGGCGCGTTCCAACTCTGCCCGCATATCCGCCAACTCACGTTGGAGTTTTTCGTACTCCTTATCTTTCTCTGGCGCTTGGGCTGGTGTCGGCGCAGGCTCGACCGCAGGCGTCGGGGCGGACGGCTCGGCAACGGGTGCGGCCTCGGTGGCGGCTGGTGTGGTAGCAGTAGCATCGATTGTTGTGTTCGTGTCCATCAATTTGTCTCCTCTCTTTTTTTTTCAACGATTTTGCAATTTTCCTTTGACTTCTTTGCAAAATGTTTGTAAATATACACCGTAACGGGGGCGATGGGCGTCCCACCTAAGTGTACTAGGCGAATCGTACACCATCATACCAAAAATGGGCAAACTTATGGCAGACTTATTTGAGAAAAAAATCATCTTCGACTTGGAGTGTTATCCGAGCCTATTCGTCCTATCCGCGTTGTCGCTGGAGACGGGCGAGATGCAATCGTTCACATCCCCACGCGATGCGTATGAGTACGTGCGGGCGAATGGCGACGCGCTTTTCATCGGCTACAACTCCAACGCATACGACGACCATATCATCAATTTTATCCTCGGTGTCAACGGCGAATGCACGGCTGCGGACGTGCGAGAGATCTCAGACGCACTCATCAACGACGGGATTCCCGTTCGGATTAACCGCTTCCGCTCATACGACGTATACGACCCCATCGAAGCGGGTATGCGCTCCCTCAAGATGTTCTGCGGGTCATACGGTCACACGACATACGACAGCCCCTATTCATTCAAAGATGAACGAGAGTACACGCCCGCCGAGGTCGAAGAGATTGTCGGCTACTGCGAACAGGACGTTTACTACACCCGCGACGTGTTCACCAATGAATTTGGGTACTACGAGGCGGCATGCGCACGTGTGCCCGTCTTGCAAGAGTACGGGATTAGCTTCGACGACCCCCGCCGCGTAGTGTGCTACCGTAGTGCCGCGCTCGCCCGCAACATCTTTTCCGCAATGTGTACAAATGGGCGATCGTCGAAAGATGACGCCCGCACTACAATCAAATTCGCCATCGATTACACAACCCGCGAAGGCATCGGCGAGGCATACGCGTTTTATCATAGCATCGTAGAGAAGGGTGACGAATTAAGCTCCAAAGAGGAGTTCTACAACAAAGAGACGCCGACGGTACGACTACTCGACGGATTGGATGTTGCGTTGGGTTGGGGCGGCGCACACGGGGCGATCGAGGGTTACGTCAAGCCAGACGACGTTAAGATTCTGTACGCCGACGTGTCATCCATGTACCCCACACTGATGATCAAGCACGACTTCTATCCGTACACCTTTACGGCACACGCGCGCGGTCTATACGAATTTCTTTACCACTCCCGCCTCACCTACAAAAAGCAGGGTGAGAAACTGAAAAGCCAAGCCGCCAAGCGTCTCATCGCATCTTTGACGGGTATGCTCAAAGACAAGTTCGCTGTGTTCCGTTCGGAATGGTCGAACAACTCCATCACCATAAACGGGCAACTATCCGTCACAGACCTCGCTTATCAACTATCCAAACACTTCCGCATTGTTCAGGTCAACACCGATGGTGTTATGGCCGAGGTAAAGGCGGGTGAGGAAGCAACGTTTCGCCGCATCGTCGATGAGTGGTGCGTGCTATACAAGTACGAGGTGTCGTCGCACGAGGTGCAGGAGCTGGTGCAACTCAACGTCAACAACTACTACATGGTGGATGAAGAAGGCGTCACGGTCAAGGGGGCGAGCTTCTCGCTCAATCGAGATTACTTCAACGACAAAGCGGTGTGTAAAAAGGCATTACCGCTGTCCGTCGTGAGAAAGTGCGACCCGCTCGAAATCATGCAAGATATCAACGATATTCGAGATTATCTCATTCTCATCAAAACGACAGACACGTTCCCATACCTGTACGACACGTTGAGTGGGGAATGTACGGAGAGTCGTTGCATCAGATGTATCGCCGCCAAACCGAACGGGAAGTTGGCCAAGCTCGCAGGTGTGCGATTTGTCAACTACGTAAAGATGCGGTCCTCGAAAGATAAGAGTAACACGCAGAAAGTGTCGGACTTCCCAACATGCGCGGTCGAGTTGCCAGACGATCTCTCCACATACGACAGCGCACTTCTACTCCAGCTTTTAGATAAAGACTTCTATGCGCAGAAAGTGCGCACGTTAGCCCAACCGTTCCAAGAGAAAAAGGAGGATATGAGATGTCTCTTCGAATTAGATTTATCATCGGTCCAGACCTCGCCCAAGCCATCGCCGTATCCAACAGACGCACATACAACCGCGTTCGTGTTCGATCGTGTGAGAAGATAGCGGCGGCGTTAGGTGTGGATGTGGATATGGACGCGTGGGCGTCCCGTGTGAAATATGACTTATCGGTGACGCGCAATCTCGCGAAGCTACGAGGTAAAGACCAATGGGAGATTGTGCTGCCAGATGAATTGAAAGCCCCGTATGAGGCGTTGCCGAAAGAGCGAAGATATGAGATTCGCTCGTATGCATTAGACGTTGTTAAAGAGGAAATGAACGCATGAAATACCCGAGTGTAGATTGGTACCCAATCATTATATTGCTACGCTACCAGACGGCAATGAAATTGACTGCGCAAATGACGCACCAACAATTCAACGATATGAAGAACAAAGTGATCGATACCGTTTACAAGTTCTTCGGACTAGAAATTGAACCCTGGGCGCACGATTATGCTTGCTCACCGTCGGCTGTTCGTGTATATATGGGCAAGTCGACATACCGATGGCGGATCTACTTTCCTGAAACTATCGCTTTGCGGTATGCGCACTCAGATTTCGACACGCGCAAGAAACTACGCGCGGCAATCGACGATGTTATATCGGCAAAGCCAGTGTGAACGGGGACGATGGCGAATGGCTAGAGTATCAGAAGACAGATTGCAACACCAACTGCTACTATGGTGGGATATGGTATGCACCGCATACGACGCCAAGCCAAACGAGCTGATGCACATTCCTAACGGATTGATTTCACAAGCGTCAATGCGCAAGGTTAAATCCCTCGGCGTCAGACGAGGGTACCCCGATTTGTTTATGCCCATTCCAAAGGGCTCATATCACGGTTTGTTTTTGGAGTTAAAAGCGCCCGATATAGATGTCGCGCGTGGCTTAAGTCCCGATCAAAAAAAGGTCTTAAAGCAACTCCGTGACCGTGGCTATATGGTAGCTACGGCCAATTGTCTAAGCGACGCCACGCGCGTCATAATTGCCTATTTAGGAGGTAAACATGCAACTATTTGAAGACATTCGTTTGGATTACTGCTCTCTACACACGTTGCACGTGGACAAGATGTACGGCAAAGAGTGCTACAAGTTCTTAGCCCGCATTCCCGCCACGGAGCAGAACATTAAGGCGTTGAAACAAGAGGTCATCGATTCCGTCGCTTACGCCAAAGCGAACAAGTTGGCGATTGGTAAGTACAAACAAGATCCCCGCACACCGTTCTCGATTGAAAAGTACTTGTCCAAAGACGGGGAAACACTCAACGTCAACATCGACAGCAAACAACCGTTCGTTCTCTACGACCAATACGGCGACAAAATCGCCAACTTTGAGGGTAAGACGATTCACCATGCCGATATTCAGCTTTTCGCCTACGTCTGGACGATGAACACAGATTGGGGTGTGAAATTGTGCTGCAAAGCTATTCGAGCCCGAACGACGCTCGACCAACTCCAAGCCAATGAGGCAGAGGTAGGCGCGTGCGGCTTCAAGTTTGAACCGAAATTAGCACCCAAAGCCGGTGCTTGCCCGTGGGACTAATACCCCACCAAAAGCCGCTAAAAGTGGCTTAAATCGCATGTTTTCGCGACATGCGATTTTTTTTTCACTTTTCCGTTGACAACTTTACAAAATCTTTGTAAAAAGTACGCATCGAGGGACGGGAATGGCTCCCGCCTCTCTCACCAACAACGACAACAACGTAAGGAATGCAGACATGAACGACGATTGTAAAGTAGACAAAATTGTGGAAACGAGGTTGAACGCCTATGAGTACGGATTCAAGAGTGCGATGGAAGTCGTGCGGATACACCTCTTGGGCCGCCACTTTGAAGAATACGCGTCACCCGAGGAATTGAGAAAAGACCTCATCGACGAGATGGCAAAGACACTGGCTGTGACGATGGAACGATGGTGGGCGTCGGAGAAAGATTGGGCTCAGCAACTACAAGTGCTTCAAACGCAATACCAACAAAAGGTGTACGACTCAGCGGAGTATTACAGAGATCAATTCCGAAAGTTGGATGAACGCTACTTCAAGACGTTATGCAAGTTTGCGGACGGCAGAGTCGGCAACCCAAAGAAACCGACCGAGACGCATTTGGAATGACTAAAGAAAAAAACCCCGCATGGGCAATCGCGGGGCTAAGAACACGCACCATGCGTGCACGGGGGATTGTCCCAATACACGCATACGCGCTTAAATTCAAGAGGAATCGTCATGGCGAAAAAGAAAAAAGATTCGAATGAAGTGATCGGCGAGCGAGTAACAGAAATTGAACTCCAAAAGATCACAGTGGAAGACAAAGTGTCACCCAAAGTGTCACGCAAAGAGACGGACGAGAGAGGTGTAGAGATGTGGTACCCGTGCGGCGAAATCCGCACAGTGACGTACGACGCGGGTCATCTCACGACTCCGATCAGAGGTGTGCGCCACGGTTTGCCGCCTCAAATCCTACCCGCCTTTAATGGCGACGTGTTCGGCGTCGTGAGTGACAACAAGTTTGTCGCCATCCGCATGTACGCCCGCGACAAGGAGTTCGGTACGGTCGAGAACATGTTGAGCGTCATGCGGCAGCTCGGCTTCATCCCCCTCACGCCAGCCACGGTCGAACGCCATCTTGTCGGATATGAGAACGTCGGTGTGGCGACACTCACGACAAAGGGGCTCGGCGTCGTCAAAGAACCGCTCGAAGATCCATCGGCGTTCGCCGTCGTCAAAAGTGTTTACAGCGGTCGTTCTGGCGATCTCGTCTACATTTACCCGACATCCCTACTCAACATGCTCATCACGGCTATCGGCGTTAGTAAGGACGAGTACATCAAATTTCACCCAGGGGATCATGTAAAGGTCTACCTAAAGGGCGGACACACGTTGAAGATTGAGAGGGCGCAATGGAAATGATAAAGGCGGCACTCCAAGCGGGATACACTGTGGAGGTGCGAACGAGTACGACGGAGATGCCTGGCGTCGAAGTGCTGTGCCGAAGAGATGAGTCGTCCTACATTTGGGCGCACGGGGCTTGCCTCGAAGATGCGATCTCGCGCCTCACCGCATACATAAAGGGTGAGCGATAGTGCGATACATCACACTACTGGCAACCGTGGTGTTACTCTTGTTGGCGGGGCAACCCGCCTACGCAGATGGGCGGCTTGAGAGATGCGAGCCGTACAAAGCGGATGTGCAGGCAAGACTCGCTGAAAACGGTCTCCCGACATGGCTTTACTACCTCATGGTGGCTGAAAGTGGGTGTCGGGATGAGGCTGAGAGTGACAAAGGCGCACAAGGATATTGGCAGTTGATGCCTTACACAGCGCGTGTCTACGGCTGCGAAGATCCGCACAACCTAGACTGCGCCACGGAAGCCGCCATCGGATACCTAAAACACTTATCGAAACGATTTTCAGGATTTGACTTAGTTCGAGCCTATAATCGAGGCGGGACAAACCTGCAACGAAAAGGTACGACAAAAGAGGCAGAAGGTCTCGTCCATACCGTCCGCCGCTTAATTAAACTAGACATGGGCGAACTACCTAGAGAAGAGAGGTAAATCATGGAAAAACGAGCATTTTTGAAACACACCGTCATTCGCATTTGTGACATGTTGCGGGAAATCAACGGAGCACTCGATGGGGCGGCGATGGACATGGGTGATTTGAACGACTTGGCTGGAGGCGATGCCTTCGTGACAAGCGCCGACGACACCATACTCCCGAACACCAACCTCGCCACGCATCTTATCGACATCTCCAACATGATTGTCGAGACACACGACGCGTTGGTAGACATGTTCCATATTGACGTCCCGAAATAGCCATTGTGAGGCGGGGGAAACCCCGCCACATAGGAGAGACCGATGCGAAAAAGTGATTTGAACAAAGCGCGTAAGAATAAGCGAGATGACTTCTACACACAGCGATGCACCGTGGACGAGGGGTTAGCGTGGTTGCTCAACATCCCATCCTTCAAACGCGTGTATTGCCCGTGCGATACAGGTAAAAGCGCGTTTGTGAACTGGGCACTCGACCACGACTACGAAGTGCGATTTAGCGGCGAGGAAGATGGTGGTTATGAAGCCCACTGGCGCGATCGAGAGTGGGCAGATGTCGTGATAACGAACCCGCCTTTTTCTTTATTCCGCGCCTTTTACAAGTGGCTACGGGTTGACGATGGGTTGTCCTTCGTCGTGCTCTCCAATCTCAACACGCTGTGCACAAAGGGGTTGGAGCGAGATTGGATTGAAAAACGGATCCGATCGTTCGTGCCCACGTGCAAATGGTTCTCCATTCCAGCCTACTACGAGAATTATTACCCCAGCACGCACTACAAATACAACGAGTCTGGCGAGAAGATGTTTCAAGTCCCAGGGGCGAGATGGCTCACCAACCTTGTTGGCGATTGCCCGCGCCCGTTGCGACCGAAGCCGTGGCGGCCTTGCTGCGCCCCCATTCTTCTCGACGATAAAACGGTGTCATACGGCGCGAAAGACAGTGTTCCGGAGGCGTGGCGGGGCGAGATAGCTGTTACGCCGACTTGGATTGATTACTACGACCCAGACAAACACGATATTACGAAGTGGGACAACAACCCCAAAGATATGGATGGTAACTGGGTCTACAAGCGGTATCGGGTGAGATGCCAAGACTGGTGGCGTGAGAAATGCGGATGTGGAGGATAATATGGAACTGAGAGATTACCAACGACGTTGCGTCGATGTTGTGGAGCAGGCGGACCGCTCTGGCGTAGTGGTCGCCCCCACGGGATCGGGCAAAAGCCTCATCATCAAAGAGTTGGCGGATAGATGGCAGAAGGCGGGCCACAACGTCATCATCGTTGTGGCGGAACTATCGGTTAGCCGCCAATTATCCTCAGAGAAATATGGGTTGCGCTGTGTACACCCCTCCGCACTAGCCGATATTGCCGAACGCCACGATGCGCCCGCCACACGTCTCATCGTAGACGAAGTGCATCACTACGTCCCCACCGCCAACGGCGGCGGCGTTTGGGGTGATTGGGTGTGGAAAAATTGGGCGTGGAGTCGAGTTGTCGGTTTCACGGCGACGCCCGCCCACCCCTTTTTGAAGAAACGCATCATCGTGCAAATTCCGTACTACTACTTGCGCGAGGGACAATGGCTAGCCCCGCCCGTGAGTGCGGTTATTTGCGCCGATGGTGCGCCCGCCCTACCGACAGCAGCACACGCCGTCACCTACATAGCCAAAAAGGAGGATTGGGAGCCCTGGATGGGTCGTCTCATCACTGCCGAGACGCCCGCCGAGGAAAGACACTTCAAGGATACGGACGCAGGCAGGCTGTCTTGCATTCAGACACTCACCACAGGATGGGACGATCCCGATATTGACACGGTGGTGTTGGCGAGACGGGTGGGTGAAGCACACACCTACATGCAGATAATCGGGCGGCTCCGTCGCGGTGGGACAATATACGACATGTCGGATAATGTCGTCCGATTTGGTCTGGATGAGGATATCATACTCGCAACCCACGAGAAGCGTGATAAAGAGGGCGCCGCGTCTGTGGAGGGCGTCGCGGTGCTCACAACGTGCCTCCAGTGCGACCGACTCGTGTCGCCTCGTCTGAAACAGTGCCCGTATTGCGGTGAAGCCTTGCCACCGCCTGCGGGTAAGACGTGGGTGAAGTTGGATGATGCCGGATGGAAAGTGTGGCTAAATGCATTCGCGCCCGCCCGTCTGGAGAGACTGTGCGACGGGCGCCGACCTTGCCCCTACACGCCGAGTGGCGCCTACCCCATCCAACTCCCCATCAAAGAGCAGATTTACTTCTCGCCGAAGACCTACCACCATTGGAAAAAAGTGTCGGATCTTTTGTACGATTTACGACACAGAGGAGCGTTAATGTGCTATATACCGCACTCATGGCACATACTCGTGCAACAGAAGTATAGCCAAACCGACGCTGTTCCCCCGTTTTACATCACGTCGATTGAATACGGCTCGCCGCTTGTGTGGCAACGCTTTAGCAATTAACAAAGGAAAAGACGACCATGACCATGAAGAACGAAACATTTCCAACGCAAAGAAAGACACACGGTGTGCATGTGTGTGTGCTTGGCGGCATCGGCGCTGGCAAGAGCACGCTGGCGAATGCCATCGGCGAGGTGTGGGACGATTGTGAGGTGTTGCGCGAGCCCGCCTCCGTCACCAATCCCTACTTGGCAGACTACTACACCAATCCCGAACAAAACGCCTTCGCAATGCAAATCTTTCTTCTCAACAAGCGTTTTGAGCAGCAGTTGATTGCTCAAGATCGCGCGATAGCGGGGCGCAACGTGGTGCAAGACAGCTCGATTTTCTCGGATTCGTGCTTTGTCTCAAAGCTGGTGAAAGATGGGACGATGCGGCAGGTCGATGCGAACACGTACTTCGACCTATTCACCAACATGACGCGCTTCGCGCTTTACCCTACAGCAGTCGTATACCTCGACACTCCGATAGATGTGCAAATTAAGCGCATTGTCAAGCGGATGGAAGAAAAAGAGGGTCGAAAATGCGAGTGTGCCATCACAGCCGACTACCTCACGGCGCTACAACTGGAATACGAACGCCTACTCACTGGGTTGGGACAATACACCCGCCTCATCCGTCTGCCGTGGGGAGAGCCGAAGAGCATGGTGGAGATTAAGGCTACCGCCTGTGCCCTTTACGACTACATTCAGGCGGGACGCATGTACAGCCCGATCGATTGCTTCTTGGGAGTATAGCGGAGGTCCGCATGTTGGAGTTCAAAGTGATAGAGGGGATGTTCTGCTCGGGCAAGTCGTCTATGCTCACGGATGTGGCGCAAGTACTCGACTTGCGCGAAGTGGACGTGCTCCGCGAGCCGACCACGCCATTTTGCCCCACGGCTACCCACTCCGAGACACAACGCGCGTTGTTCGACACGTATGTAGCGGCGTGGACGCGTGAGGCGGATATGTACGAGGCGGCGGGAGGTGCCGCCGTCTTGGGAGACAAAACGATTTGGACGGACTTCAGCCCGCTCGGATGCGTTCCATTCACACGCGCCCTCGCCGCTGTGGAGGAGGATGCGGTCGAGAGAGGGCGGCTGGAAGAGTTGGCAGATGGCATGGTCGCCGTGCTCAACCGCATTTGTCGGCGATGGAGAGTGACGTTGCACCGTTACCTACCGAGCCCCACGGTCGCCGAAGTGTTGCGACGACTGCGACGACGGGATAGGAAGGGAGATGAGGCCATCTACGACCAGCCACCAGAAGACTTGTGGTGGATGGCTCTGGTCGGTGCCCAATACAATTTCTTTTTCGACACATTGGTGGATGTCACCTCACAAGGTAGAGTGCGTTCGGTGCGGTGACAGGCGGAACAACTAGGAGACAACTTATGCGAATTTTAAAAATCACTGAATATGCCATCGAGTTCGACAATGGCAAGGCCATTGAATTTGATCACGATCAGGATTGTTGCGAGAACAATTATGCTGATTTTAAGCAGCTTGACTCTTTAGCTAGTGAAGTTGATTTCAGTGAACCCCTTGTGTTTGAATCATGCGAATATGGTTTCAGATTCGGCAACCCGCCAATAAAAATGTTCTTCGTCCCATGTTACTCTGAACAGAATGGTTATTATTCTAACGAACTGGATATCTTGTATGGTGACAAAGAAGTAATTCATGGTATCAAATGTCCTTGACCTTATTAACTGCAGAATGACGATTGATTAAAAAGGAGAAGACGAATGATAGAGAACTACGGACTACCATGCGTAGAGTTTGGACTAATCGGCGATGTTTTGGACGAGTTGCGCCGAGGCGATGCCGTCAGATGGGGCGAGTCTGTGCGCGAGACGATCGCCGAGAAGTGGAAAAGATGAACGAGAAAGTGGAGAAGCTGGTGCGTGCCTACATGTAGGCGCGCCCCGCGACGAAAGAGAGGAGAAAAAAAGATATGCTTACCCCAGAACAAGAGAAGAAAGTGGAAGTCGCCCACGAGAGATTCAGATGGGCGGCGAAAGAGGCAGAACGCCTGTTCGACATGCCGATCGTCGTGCGATATAGCGGCGGGAAAGACAGCGATGCTATCCTACAACTTGCGAAGGAAAGCGGTGTCCCCTTTAGAGTTACCCACAATCTCACCACGGCTGATCCGCCTGACAACGTGTACTACATCCGACGCGTGTTCGCGCGCCTACGGGAGGAGGGGATCGACTGCCGCATCAACGTCCCGAAACGTAGCCTGTGGCGAATTATGCGGGAAACGCTGGTCGTCCCGTCGAGGCTGATGCGAGTGTGCTGCAGTGAGTTGAAAGAGAGAAGGATGCCAGATGCGCCCTACATTGTGACGGGCGTAAGATGGGCGGAAAGCGCGGGCAGACGGGCGAAGAGCGGTATTGCAATGGTGTACACCGCGTCAGCCCCACCCCCCAGCTCACCTCGCTACACGGCGGGGGAGCAAGCGGCCGCTGCGGCGGGGTTGCTCACCACGGATGACGCCTCCTCGCGTCGCCTCTTCGAGCAGTGCGCCATGCGCGGGGTAAGGGTGCTTAACCCCATTATCGATTGGTCGGACGACGATGTGCGATCCTACTTGCGTAGCCGGGGTATTGAGGGCAACCCCCTCTACAAAGAAGGATGGACGAGGATCGGGTGTGTGGGTTGCCCGCTCGCGGGGCGGCGTGCGCGTGAGATTGCGTTCGCCCGTTACCCAAAGCTCTACAAGGCGTGGGCGGATGCCATCGCGTACATCATCGCAAGGCGAAAGGAGATGGGCGACCCACTGTACTTGCTGGGCCGCCCCGTCGAGAGCATGGCCGATGTGTTAGACGCGTGGTCGGGAAAACCCTTAAGGGAGGATGGATGAACACATGAGGGATGGTCGCCAGCCTACCCCCTACCTACATGTAGGTGTAGTGGGCGGAGGCGCGAAAAGTATGACATTATAACAATTTTTTATGACATTATTATGACATTATAACAATTTTTTATGACATTATAACAATTTTTTATGACATTATAACTTTCTACCCAACACCACCCGCCCCCCACCGAGAAAGGGTGGAGGGCAAAAAAAAAGCGCAGTGGAGGGCAAAAAAAAGCGCAGTGGGAGGATCTAATGCCGCTCGCCAGCCGAGAAAGGGTGGAGGGCAAAAAAAACAAATTTTTTGTAAAAAAGCGCAGTGGAGGGCAAAAAAAAGCGCAGTGGGAGGATCTAATACCGCTCGCCAGCCGAGAAAGGGTGGAGGGCAAAAAAACAAACTTTTTGTAAAAAAAGCGCAGTGGAGGGCAAAAAAATTGAGAGAACGAGGATCTAATACCGCTCGCCAGCCGAGAAAGGGTGGAGGGGGGTCTCACGATTGGTCGTGATTGGTCGGTTTCGGCGAGCCGAGTGGTCGCGCTTCTGTCCTCCGGCGGGCCGACACCCCGCCGACACCATAAAACCCGATTCCTAGAGGGAATCGGGCCGCGTTCTATCGCAAGGCGTCGCGCGCTCTAGCCTTCGGCTAGCTCCTCACGTAAATACATATGCAAGCGCTCGAAACGTTCTACAAGGTCGCGCGCGTCGATGGTGCATCGTGACGACATCGTCTGACCCTCGGCATATTGCGCGCTATATTTGACAAAACACGCGCATTCATGGGCAACCAAGAACGCCATTTTGAAAAGCGATTGGAAACGGCGATCCCATTTGTCGGGCTCGATGTCGGCGTCGTCTATCGTTCTCGATGCTATACCGATTAAGCACAACCCGATCAAGGTTTGCGCATATGATGCGTTATGTCGTTCATCGTCGAATGTGTATTCACGTTCAATGATTTCATCAATCGAGCGCTCGCGCGTTGAAGCCAGGGCGCGATGCACGCAAGCCTCGAGATCGTAATAATCGCAAGTTGTCGCGCTCTCGAAAGTTTCCCAATCGGTGATCGTCTCAAGGTATGCAAGCCGGCGGCCGAATTGTTCAAGCAGCTCAAGGTTGGTCAGATAGAAAAGACTATCGGTAAGGCGTCGGGCGATCTCGGCTTCTTTTTCGATTTCGAGCGCGTGCAAGTGCTCTTTGCTTGTGAGACGGGCGATAATAGGGGCGATCGTTGTGTTCTGTGTCATGGTGTTTTTTCCTTTTCGTTTTGGGTGTTGGCGGGGCATTCCCTACGAATGCCCCAAATATTGAATATAACGCGATTTAAGGCGCATATACGCGAGAGCGAAAGAGAATATCAGTCGAAAGCGATTTCGCCTTTATTGGCCGTTTTAGCGCGTTTCCTCACCGAATCAGGCTTAATAGGTCGTTTAGCTCGCTGTTCAGTGTCGCAAGGTGATTCAATTGATTCAGATAGTATTGTCGCTCCGCGGCTCGCGCTCGGCGCGCTCGACTCGCTTCTGCTCGGCGTTGTATCGTCGCGAGGCGTCGCGCCGGGGTCACCCGCGTCGCTGTCGTTGCCGAGGTGCTTGGCTCGCTCTTTGTCCATCGCTCGCTTTCTGTCTTCATTGGTGACGCCGTCAAAAGCGGCGCAAATATGATCGGCGTCATTGCCTGTTGCTTGCAATTCTCGCAATTTGGCAATATCCTCGAGCGCATCGGCGTCGCGCTGTAGGTTGCCGTCTTGATCGAGAAGTCGTAGTGCGACGGCGCAATCGGTCGGCATGAAGCCGCGTGTCCATAGTATTTCGAATAATTCCGCGTTGGTATGCGGTAAGCACGCGCCCTTGTCTGTGCCGTCGGCTTGTCTGACAAGTATGCGTACGGCCGCGGCTCGGTTTTGTCTGTTTTTGTCGTATATACCGCTCGCGTTATCGATTGCGTATCGTAATGCGCTCGCATCGAATTTACCGCCATTTGCCGCGCTCTCGATTGCGTCGAGGTGATTGCGGTTGGCGATCGGAATTTGCGTCGCCATATCGGGGGCAAGTTGCAAGGCGGCGCAGAAATTAACGACGGTGTAAAACTCATACCATGCGACGGGCAAGGCGATTGGCTTGCCGGCCTCGCGTTTTCCGCTTGCGTCAATTGTAATATATGATTCAAGTTGCAGTACGTAGTTGCAGAAGTCACCGCTTGTTTTGAACTTCGGGCAAGCAGGGCGCGGTAATTCCTCGCGTTTGACTTTCGGCGAATTGCCGTAAATGTTCTGCGGTGTTGTCGTTGCGATAACTTGCCAAGGTTTAATGAATGCCATTGTTTTAACTCCTCATTAGAAAGGGTTTGCGAATAAAGGCGCGCCTTTAACGCGCCGATGAAAGCAAGGGCGACGGTTGTAGCGATTGCTACTAGCATCGCGATTGTAAAAGCCGTCGTTAAAAAAGGGGAAAATGTATTCAATGCGTACATGTGATTGTCTCCATTCGTTTTGAATTGTTGGGGGTCGTTGGGTCGGCTCGGCTGTTCTCTTTCTGCTCTTCTGTTGTCAATCGTAACGAATGGGGCAAACCTCATCGCGTTATGCGTGCACTATAAGCGCAAAAGAAACAGGTGTCAAGTTTTTTTTTAAATTTTTTTTTTCGTCGGGTGTGGGGCGGCGGGATAGGGATGGGGCGGGCTGGATGGATGTGGGATAGGGATGGGGCTTGGGGCAGAGCGGGACAGCGATGTGCCGGTGCTGGAACCGGTGCTCAGCT
>OQWM01000308.1_pt1 | contig 29649 bp, 36 predicted proteins | sample 1691531 | NCBI WGS metagenome assembly OQWM01 (sample SAMN03418257, study PRJEB22391) | human gut metagenome | biome: human-gut; feature: organic feature; material: feces | host: Homo sapiens | place: Tanzania | collected 2013-01
CCAAACATATGTAGATACGCAGGATATAGGCTTGGTTGTAAAGCAGCAGAAGGATATTCTTGCACAATACAGGCTGGATATTACTAAATATGCTGATTCTACGGACAAAGTAAAGATAACAGCAATTTTTGATAATATTCCTGCTCAGCTTGACGATAAAAATCGTCGGTTTATGCTTAGCCGGTTAGATGTTAATGGCCGTATGAACCGCTATCAGGATAGCTTTAAGTGGTTGGAGGATGCTGGTGTAGCTTTGCCATGTTATAATGTGACAGCTCCGCAGTTGCCTTTGAGCTTGAATACGAAGCATAATTTATTCAAGCTCTATATGGGAGATACCGGTCTTTTGTGTGCCAGCTGTCTGGAAAATGTGCAGTTTGCTATTTTACAGGGAGATTTACAGCTAAATATGGGCAGTATTTTGGAAAATGTTATGGCACAGCAACTAAAAAGCAAGAACTTTGATTTACGATATTTCGGTTCTAAACGCTTTGGTGAGATTGATTTTGTTGTGCATAATAACGATAAGGTTGATTTGCTGGAAATAAAATCAGGTAAAGATTATAAGAAGCATGCAGCGTTAAATAAGGTGGCTGCGGTAAGCGAATGGAGTTTTGGCAAGCTGGTTGTTTTTTGCAAGGGAAATGTGGAAAAAGAGGCTGATACTATTTATTTACCATGGTATATGATTATGTTTATGGAAAAAGCAGAGATTCCGAAGGGAAGCATTCATAAGCTTGATTTAAGTGCGCTTGAGCAAAGATGAAGTTATTATTACCGCATCAGCGTTTAACGTTGGTGCGGTTTTTATGTGCATCCGGCGGCAGGAAACGCGATACCTGACGGGTAAATAAAAAAGCCCGTAAAAGCAGGCTGTTATGAATTAGCCGGCAATTACGAACTTAAATGGGTTATTACAGATGCCTTTCTTTGATTAAAAGAAAGGTAGCTGTTTTTATTTTATAATCAGACTGCTTACCAATTGACGGATGAGCTTTTCACCGTCTGCTTCGGAAGAAAGGCTGTTGACATACATCATGGAAACCTGTGCACCGATATAGTTACGTACTTTGTTGAACTGGGTGCCGTTCAAATCACTTGCCTGCATATGATAATCCTCGGTCATGATTTTTTGCAGCAGCTTAACGGTTTTTTGGCAGGCCGGTCCGCTGAGGACATAGTCATGGTCGCCAAGGCTGGTGATGTAGCCTTCCTGCTTTTGAGGAGAGGGCAGAGTGTTGTCAGCTGTTACCAAACCATAAGCTTTGGCATCCTTGCCTGCGATGATAGCTGCAGCTGTGAGGAAGCCGACAACGGTCTGTTCTTCGTTAGTGCTACCAGGAGTCTGATGTGCGCAGGCTTGGGCAACGATTTCTTCGACCGGGAAGCCGCGGTAGATGACTTCGGCAATGCTGAAGATATGATGTGCGCCGGTGTTAGCGATAGTATATTCCTTCAGGCTGGACTGATCCTTCTGCCATTGGAAAACCAAAGGCTTGGCAAGATCATGAAGTGCTTGCGCAGAAATAACAATGTCACGGATGATTTTGCTGTTGAAAAGATTAATGTAAGTATCATAGATACCTTCAGAAATGGAAAGGTTTGCTGCAGTATGGGTTGCCAGACCGCCGGGATAAGCATGGTGACTGCCATAACCGCTGCCGGGAGCGGAATAAAACGGTTGCGGAGTCTGACCGTCATAAGGCGGCAGAAAGTTTGCCAAAGAGGTTTTGGCGGGGTCAATAAGCTTCAAGGATACCAGCTTGTTATAGACTGCTGTTTTGGCAGCTGCATTATTCAGATATTGACGCATGAAGGTGGGGTTAGGATTTTTAATAATATCCATGGTCATCTGGCGTAAACGGGAATTTTGGATGGTGGCAACGCTTTCTTTGATTTTATTGTAGCTCATCTGAATGAGCTCGGAGCTTTGCGCCAGTCTTACGGCATCCGGTAAATCGGCAAAGGCACAGCTTTGAGCTTTAGCCTTGTTGGCGAAGGCCATATGCGGCATATTAAGGAATGCTGCACCGGCCAGAGCGCCGGCGGTAATTTGTAAAAAGCTTTTACGTGATATGGTAGCGGTTGTCATAATAAATTTCCTCCTCAGACATTGAACATAATTTTTTGGAATTAAGCTCATTGTAAAGGAGCTTTGTATTAAAAAAATTAAGCATGAGTAAAAAACAGGTTAAGCAATATTGTTTTTACAAAAGCATTAAAAAAGAAGATTTTCTTAAAATGCTTTTTACGTTTTCTTGATATACGCTTTACTTGCACGTGTTATGCTTTAGATGATTTAAATTAAGGAGGAAAGAAAATGTTTGGTATAGGTTTTTCTGAAATGTTGATACTTGCTGTAATTGCTTTATTGGTATTCGGGCCGAAGCGTCTGCCGGAAATCGGCAGTGCTGTCGGCAAAGGCTTAAAGGAGTTCAAAGAAGCGGTTAACGGTACGAATACTGTTACTGCTGCCGTATCTGCTAAAGAAGTGCCGGAGGCAGGAAGAAAGGATGACGTTGTAAAATGATGCATAGTGCCTGTGCAGCACAGCAGGCCGGTGAGATGACCTTTACGGAGCATTTAGAGGAGCTACGCAATCGTTTATTCAAGTCACTGGCGGCTTTATTGCTGGGGCTGGCAGTAAGCTATTGCTTTATTGACAGCATAGTAGCTTTTGTTACTGCGCCTGCAGGTAAGCTCTATTATATGCGGCCTGCCGAGGCCTTTTTCATTTATTTGAAGGTAGGACTTGTGAGCGGTGCTTTGCTGGCTTCGCCATTGATTTTCTATCAGCTGTGGGCCTTCATCATGCCTGCGTTCAGCATGGGGCAGAGATTGCGGCTGAGCGGCTTGGCTACTTTATCTGTGCTGCTTTTTGTTGCCGGGTTGAGTTTTTCTTATAAGTTCGTGCTGCCTTTGGGTTGGGCGTTTTTTACAGGCTTTGGCGAGCAAAACATTCAGTCGATGATTTCTATGGAAAACTACATAGATTTTATTCTGGTTGTTCTGCTGCCGTTCGGTGTAATTTTTGAACTGCCGCTTGTGTTAACAATCGGTGCCTGCTGTGGGCTTGTCACAAGCTTTGCTTTGAAAAAATATCGCCGGTATGTTATTTTTATCAGCTTTCTGCTTGCTGCGATACTGACGCCGCCGGATGTAGTATCCCAGGTGATGTTGGCCTTACCGCTTTTACTGATGTATGAGCTGAGCATAATTTTTATTCAGCATGTGCTGCGCCGTTAAGTCTTAACGCTCATTTTACGCAAGTATGCTTTTTCTTTAACAATGCGCGTTTATAATACAGGTATGCTCAAGAAATACATTAGTTGGCCTATAGAAGAAAGGATGAAAAGAATGGACTTTTTAAACAAGAAAAAAGCTTTACTGGCTGCTGCCGTAGTCAGCATGAGCTGTGCATTTTCCGCTTATCTGCCCGTTGCTGCCGAAGCAGCAGGTTATCTGGCTCCGCAGGAGCAAGCTATTAAGGTACTCCCTATTGATAATGCCAAATTCCTGCAAGGACAGAAATTTGATTTCTCTATTGAAGTAAAAAATGGCACCACTGACATGGATGTAAAAGTTAACGGTCAGGATGCCGCAAAATATTTTGGTAAAGCTGCCGATAGAACCATGGAGGGCAACACCGCTGTTTACAGAATCAACGATGTAAGTTTTGCCAAAGCAGGCGATATTGCTATCGAAGTAAAGGATGGCAGCAATAAACGCAAGGCAAACTACGTTGTTACCAATAAAAAATCTAAGAAGCGTGCAAAAAACGTAATCCTCTTTGTCGGTGATGGCATGAGCCTGCAGGCGCGTGAGGTTGCCCGCGTTCTTTCCAAAGGCATTACCGAAGGCAAATATAACGATTTGCTGAATATGGAAAAGCTCGAGAACATGGCACTTATTACTACCTCCGGTTATGATTCCATCGTTACCGACTCTGCAAACAGTGCTTCCGCTTATGCAACCGGTCATAAGAGCGTAGTTAATGCAATGGGTGTTTATGAAAACTGCACTAAGGATCCTTTTGATGATCCGAAGGTAGAAAATATTATTGAGCTGGCAAAGCGCACTCGCGGCATGGCAACAGGTATCGTTTCTACCGCCAATATTACTGATGCTACTCCGGCTGCTATGCTTACCCATACCCGCCGCCGTGCAGAGCAGAACTTTATTGCTACCGATATGCTGAATGCACAGCATCGCCCTGATGTTATCATGGGCGGCGGCTCCCGTCATTTCCTGCCGCTTGGCACTCCCGGCTCCAAACGTAAGGATAACGTTGATGTAATCAAGAGCTTTGAAGACCTTGGTTACAGCTTCTCCGGCACCAAGACCGAGCTGGAAAACACTCCGGCAAGTGCCGACAAGATTCTTGGCTTGTATCAGCTGAATAACATGAATGTATATATGGACCGCGAGGTTCTGAAGAATCCTAAGGTTTTGGGTGGCTTTAATGACCAGCCTAATCTGATGGATATGACTGAGAAGGCTATTGATACTCTGAGCAAGAATCCTAACGGCTTCTTCCTGATGGTTGAAGGTGCCTGCATCGATAAACAGCTGCATTCCATGGATTGGCAGCGTGCAGCCTACGATAACATCGAAATGGATAAGGCTGTAGGCATTGCCCAGAAATTTGCGGCTAAAAACAATGATACGCTGATTATCGTAGTTGCCGACCATGCACACGGCATCAGCATTACCGGTACCTATCATGAGCTGGACGGCAAAACCGGTCGCGAGGGTGTAAGAACCTATGCTGATGCAAAATGGCCGACCTTTGAAGACAGAGATGGCGATGGCTTCCCGGATAATCCGGATCCGTCTGTAACTCTGGCAGTACAATATGCTAACCATCCTGATTTCAACTGCAATTACAAATTCCGTGATGTGCCGATGGATGCAGCTATTATGGGCAAGGATGGCAAGGCTATCGCTAATCCGAAGATTCAAGGCGAGTTCTATAAAGGCAACATTCCTGCCAAAGCTGATAGCGAGGTGCATTCTGCTGATGACATTGTACTGAATGCGGGCGGCCCCGGCAGTAAATACTTCAAAGGTGTTATGGATAATACCGAAGTCTTCTTCGGCATAGTACGTGCTTTAGGTCTTGATGGCAATAAGACTGTGAAGAGCAGCAAATAAATTATAGTGGGGCGAAAGGTTATGCAGAAGAAAATTAGAATGATTTTACTGCTGCTGCTTTTCTGCCACATGAGCTTTCTGGGAACGGTCTCTGAACAGGGACCGTTCTTTGGCTTATGCGGCAGAGCAGAGGCAGCCTGGTGGTCGACGACGACGGAGCTGAGCTTTGATGATTTGTATTCCTCAGTTTCGTCGCGCGGCGTAACGCTGAGTGACAAGCTGCGCAGCAATGAGGGCTGCAGCGTGAGCATGGTGGGCTTTATGGCGCCGCCGCTGACACCGACTATAAATTTTTTTGTGCTGACGCGAGAGCCGATGTCGATTTGTCCGTTCTGCGGCAGTGATGCTGACTGGCCGACGGATATTGTGGTGGTGAAGCTGGACCAGCCTGTGACAGCTCTGCCCTTCGACAGTCCTATCCGCGTAACAGGCACGCTGGAGCTGGGCAGCGAGGTGGATGCAGAAACAGGCTTTGTTAGCCTGGTACGTATCAGGGCAAGCAGTTTGGAGGCGTTGTGATGTCTTTGCTGGAGATAAAAAATTTGCGCAAAACCTTTTGCACGCCGCGAGGTGAAATTTCTGCAAGAATCAGCATACCCTATCTGAAGCTGGAGAAGGGCGAGGCACTGCTGCTTGATGGGCCTAGCGGCAGCGGCAAGACGACAGTGCTGCATATGATATCAGGGCTGCTGGCTGCGGATTGCGGCAGCATTTCCTTCAATGGCGAAGATGTAAGCAGCATGGCTGTAGCGCAGAGGGACAGCTGGCGTGCAGATAATGTCGGCTATATTTTTCAGCGCCTGAATCTTTTGGAGGAGCTGAATGTTTTAGAAAATATCCTTTTGCCGCAGTGCTGGCGCAAGCAGAAAAATAAGCTGGACCTGCGTAAGCAGGCGCTGAAGCTGCTGCAGAAGGTCGGCCTGCAAGAGAAGGCCGACTGCTTTCCGAAGGAGCTGAGCATTGGCGAGCAGCAGAGAGCCGCCGTAGTGCGTGCGTTGGTGCATAAACCGAAGCTTTTGCTGGCAGATGAGCCGACGGCCAGCCTTGATTTGGCTAATGGCAGGGTAGTGCTGCAGCTTATCCGGGATTTGTGTCAGGAAAACGATGTCGCTTTGCTGCTGAGCACGCATGATGAGGCAGTAAAGGCGCAGTTTGCGCATAAATACGATGTAAGGAGTGCTTGCTATGAGTAGGCTGCAGCTGTTGAAAAGGCTGCTTGCGGGCAGAAGGCTGCAGCATGCGCTGGCTATTTTTGTTATGGCCTGTAGTGTGGCGCTGGCAGTATGCGTGCTGCTGCTGGCCGAAGGCCTGCATAGCGGCATTACTCAGGCAGGCAAGCCCTTTCCTCTGCTGATGGGTGCTAAGGGCAGTCCGAATCAGCTGGTGCTGAACAGAGTGTTTTTAAAGGACCAGCCGACTGGCAATATCAGCCTGGCGCAGCTGGAAAAGCTGCGTGCTAATAAGCTGGTGGCGCAGGCTGTGCCGCTGGGCTTTGGCGATAATTATAAGGGCTATCGTCTGGTGGGAACGGAAAAGGATATTTTCAGCTTTCACGGCATAGGCAGCAGGGAGAGCTGGCTGCAGCTGGCGTCAGGCAGAGCCTTTGCTTTACCGGGTGAGGCTGTCGTGGGCGCTGAGGCAGCAGCGAAGCTGGGGCTGAAGCTGGGCGATAGCTTTGCTTCTGTGCATGGCCTGGCTGCGAATATTAACGCTAAGGCGCATAAGGAGCAGTACAAGGTGGTCGGCATTCTGCGGCCGGTGCAGGGACCTTATGACAGCGCTATTTTCGTCAGCATGGAAAGCATTTGGCAGAGTCATGCTCATGGCCAAGCAGAAAAAGAAATTACGGCTGTGCTTATCCGTCCGGTCGGCTATGCCGAGAGCATGCAGCTGGCGGCAAGCTATAGCAAGGACAGAGATGTGCAGCTGATTTTTCCGTCCAAGACAATTATTCAGCTCTTTTCGCTGATGGGCAATGTGGAAGGGCTGCTGCGTTTGCTGAGCGGTGCCGTGCTGCTGCTGGCTTTGCTGATTATTGGCAGCTCCCTATACTGGCTTGTGCTGGGAAGCCTGCATCAGCAGGCTGTTATGCGTGCGTTGGGCGCAGGCGTGCGTCAGGTGAGCCAGATATATTTTCAGCTGGGCATGGTTCTGGTTACGAGCGGACTGTTTGCCGGACTGGTGGCAGGGCATGGCCTATATGCTTTGCTGAGCTATCTGCTGCGTCAGGCAGCGGGCTTATATCTTCCTCAGCAGCTGCTGATGCAGGAGGGCGTTTTGGCTGCGCTGGTGCTCGTCTGCGGCTTGCTTTGCAGCTGGCTGCCGGTGCGTCTGCTGGAGCGCAGGGATATAGCCGAAGCCTTGTAAAAAGTAAATAATAGTGTTCCTGCTCCTAAAGCAGAGCCTTGTATAACGGGTGGCTGCTTTAGGAGCTTTTATTATGCGTTTTCTTAGGAAAAAAGAGCGTAAAGAGAGCTGAAATGGTTAGGAAAAACGTGGCAGATATGATAAAATATAATGATGTACTAAACATGGAGGCTTATTATGAAGCAAGAGGAAAAAGCTATCGCCATGCCTTTGGTAGAGGCGATGCTGCGATATAAAGGTGAAGATGTTTATCCTCTGCATACGCCGGGCCATAAGGGCGGGCGCGGTATGCAGCGTCTGCTGCGCAACGAGCTGGGCGCGAGCGTGCAGCTGGATGTTTCGTTGATGAGCGAGCTGGACGATATCCATGAGCCGACGAGCTATATCAAGGAGGCACAGGAGCTGGCGGCGCAGACCTATGGCAGTGATGCCTGCTTTATGGCGGTGAACGGCACGAGCCAGGCGATTCATGCGATGCTGCTGACGGCGCTGAACCCGGGCGAAAAGCTGCTGCTGCCGCGTAATGCGCACCGCAGCGTGGCCGGAGGACTTGTCTTGGGCGGCATAGAGGTGACTTATATGCAGCCGGAGTTTAATGCAGACTTTGGCCTGATGACGCAGGTTACGCCGCAGGCAGTGGAGCAGGCTTTGCTTGCTGACAGCTCGATTAAGGCTGTGCTGCTGACGAGCCCGAATTATTATGGTATTGCCGCAGATGTGCAGGCTATTGCTGCTATCTGTCATGCGCAGGGAGCTGTGCTGCTTGTCGATGAGGCGCATGGTCCGCACCTTGGCTTCAGCGAGCTGCTGCCGCCGTCCGCGCTGCAGTGCGGCGCAGATGCCTGCGCTCAGAGCACGCACAAAATCCTTGGCGCGATGACGCAGTGCAGCCTGCTGCATGTGCAGGGCAAGCACCTCGATTTGCAGCGTGCAGCAGACGTTATGAGTATCCTGACAACGACGAGCCCGAACTATCTGCTGATGGGCTCGCTGGATGCAGCGAGGGCGCAGGTGCAGGCCTATGGCCGCGAGATGGCCGAGGCTGCCGCAATTGCAGCGCAGAAGCTGCGCAGTCTGTGCCGAGCACATGCAGGCCTGCGTGTGCTTGAGGAGGACGACTGCGGCGGTCTGCGTCTGGATACGACGAAGGTGACGGTGAACTTCGCTGCCTGGGGCTATACAGGCGTGGAGGTCGGCGATGCGCTGCGCAAGGCGCGCATCGCTGTGGAGCTGGTGGACGCGTATAACGTGTTGTTCCTTGTGACCTACGCGGATAATACGACGGATTATACAGAGCTGCTGGCGCGTGTGGAGCAGGTGCTCTGTGAGCTGGAGGCGCATAAGCGCGCGCCGCAGCAGCTGCTTGCCGCTGCGCGTGTGCCGCAGACGCAGGCAGTGCTGCCATTGCGTGAGGTGTTCTATCGAAAGAAGCAGGCTGTGCCGCTTACGCAGGCTGTCGGCAAAATCTGCGGCGAGCAGGTGAGCTTCTATCCGCCGGGAATCCCGGTGCTGCTGCCGGGTGAGCTGGTGACAGAGGAAGTCATAGCCTATTGTGCGGCGCAGAAGGCTTTGGGCCTGCCGGTGAGCGGACCTGCGGACAGCAGCTTGCAGACGCTGCGGATTATCGAGAATTGAGGAAGAGATATGAAGGGCTTATTTATCACATTTGAAGGCATAGATGGCGGCGGCAAGACGACGCAGCTGGCGTTAGCAGCCAAGTGGCTGCGTGAGCAGGGCTATGAGGTTGTCGAAAGCCGTGAGCCTGGCGGTACGCCGCTGGCAGAAAGAGTGCGTGAGCTGGTGCTGGACCCGTCGCTGCCTTTGATGACAACGACGCAGACGCTGCTATATCTGGCGGCGCGCAGCGAGCATGTCGATAAGCTTCTGCGTCCGTCGGTAGAAGCAGGCAAGATTGTGCTTTGCGACCGCTTCAGTGATTCGACGCTTGTTTATCAAGGCCTGTCGCAGGGCAAAAGCCTTGCGGAGCTGGCGATGCTGCGTAATTTGTGCAGCTTTGCGAGCGCAGGCCTGGCGCCTGACCTGACGCTTGTTTTTGACGGCAGGCCGGAGGTGCTGGTGCGCCGCCGCGCTGCGCGCGGCGTGAGTGACCGCTATGAGCTGCAGGGACTGGATTTTCAGCAGGCGCTGCGCAAGGGCTTTTTGGCACTCGCGGAGGCGGAGCCGGAGCGGCTGAAGCTTATAGATGCAGAGGGCAGTCAGGAGCAGGTGGCTGCTTCTGTCCAGCAGGCGCTCAGTGCTTTGCTGCATGGAGAAAAATGAGATGTGGGAGCATATCCTGGGGCATGAAGCTCAAAAAGCATTTTTAAAAAATTATTTGCAGGCGCAGGAGCGTCCGCATGCGCTGCTTTTCTGCGGTGCCGAGGGTCTGGGCAAGCGTGAGCTGGCCTTTGCCTTTGCGAAGGCGCTGCTGTGCGAGTCGCATACAGGCACAGACCATTGTGAGGCCTGCCGTCTGATGAATATTGAGGCGCATGATTGCAGCCATCCTGATTTTCTGCTTGTGAAGCGCGAGTTCAATACGGAAAAGAACCGCTATGAGGATATTACGGTAGACCAGGTGCGCGCTTTAATCAGCAAAACCGCCTTTGCGCCGGTCATGGGCGCGACGAAGGTCTGCATTATTGATGATGTGGACTGCATGAGGGCAGAGGCTGCCAACAGCATGCTGAAGCTGGTCGAGGAGCCGCCGGAGGGCTGGGTGCTGCTTTTGATAGCGACCTCGGTGAATAGGCTGCTGCCGACGATCTTGTCGCGTGTGGTGCAGCTGCGCTTTGCGCCTGTGGCGCTGCCGCTCGTGGAGCAAAAGCTTGTGGAGCAGGGCATTGCGCAGGAGCAGGCCGCAGTGCTGGCGCGTCTGGCAGAGGGCTCTATCGGGCAGGCGCTCAAGCTTTACGAGGGCGATAAGCAAAATGGCGTGGCCTATAACGTCTTGGAATATCGCAAGCAGGCGTGGGCTTTTTTAGAAGCGCTGCCGCTGAATATGCCGCTGAATTATCTTGCCGGCCGCACCTGGCTTGACGGCAAGCTGCAGCGTGCAGAGGCACAGCTTTTAGTGCAGCTGTGGCAATTATTAATTCGCGATTTGCTGCTGTGTAAATTGCAGCTTTATGATAGAATATATAATATAGATTTAACCGACGCGCTGCGCGCGCAATGCCGTGGCTGGCAGGTCGCAGGGCTGAAAAAGGCTCTGGCGGCTACAGGCGAGGCGTATCTGGCGCTGGGGCAGTTCGTTGGTGTTAAAGTGGCGCTGGAGGTTCTGGCGCTGAAAATAGATGAAGCATATAAGGAGTGAGATTATGCCGACAGTTGTAGGTATCCGTTTTAAAAAGGCATGTAAGATATATTATTTTGACCCGGCAGAAACCGGCGTGCAGAAGGGCGACTTTGCTATTGTCGAGACTGCGCGCGGCGTGGAATATGGCGAGGTTGTTATCGGTCCGCGTGAGGTGGAGGAGAAGCAGATTATTTCTCCGCTGAAGCCTGTAATGCGCAAGGCAACAGAGGCCGATGATATGAAGCTGGCAGAGAACAAAATCCGCGAAAAGGAAGCGTTCAATATCTGCCTGCGCAAGATTAAAAATCATGAGCTGCCGATGCGCTTGATTGATGTAGAGTTTACGTTTGATGTGAACAAGATTATTTTCTACTTCACTGCTGACGGTCGTATTGATTTCCGTGAGCTGGTAAAGGACCTTGCTTCCGTTTTCCGCACCCGTATTGAGCTGCGTCAGATTGGCGTGCGCGATGAGGCAAAGATGCTCGGCGGTATTGGCAGCTGCGGTCGTCCGCTGTGCTGCGCAACCTTCCTGGGTGATTTCGAGCCTGTGTCTATCCGCATGGCGAAGGACCAGAGCCTGTCCTTGAATCCGACGAAGATTTCCGGTATCTGCGGCCGTCTGATGTGCTGCCTGAAATATGAAAACCATATGTATTGCAAGAATGGCTGCAACGGCTGCGGTCGTCGTGAGCGCATTGAGATTCCCAAGATGGGCAGCAAGGTAGCAACGCCGATGGGCGAGGGCAAGGTTGTCGGTATTAACCGCCGTGAACGCACTGCGGCTGTACAGCTGGCGCCGGATAACACGATTCAGGTGGAGTGGGACGAGATAGTTGACGCTTCCCAGGCTGACAATGTCTGAGCAGGAAAGCAGCGTGCGCTGTGATTATCTGCCGGGCTGTGGCTACAAAATCTGGCAGGATGCTAAGGAGTTCACTTATACGACGGACTCGGTTTTCTTAGGCAACTTTCCGCATGTGGTGCGCAAGGCGAAGGTGCTGGAGCTGGGCTGCGGCACCGGCGCCATCAGTATGCTGCTGGAGCACCGTGGTGCGGAGCAGGTGACAGCGATTGACTGCAATCCGCGCATTACGGAGCTGATGCGCCGCAGCATTGCGGACAATGATTTGCAGGAGAAGTTCACGATTGTCGATGGCGATATCCGCAATTATAAAAAGCTGCTGCAGCCGGAGAGCATGGACCTGGTGGCGGCGAATCCGCCCTACCGCACTGGCGGCAACGTGCGTCAGATTGGTACTGCCGCTTGCCATGAGGTGACCTCGACGCTGGAGGATTTTTTCCGTGCGGCGGCGTTTGCTGTACGCTATCGTGGGCGCTTTGCGCTCGTGCAGCTGCCGGAGCGCTTTGCTGAAAGCATGCAGCTGGCTTTGAAGTACGGCCTGCAGCCGAAGCGCCTGCAATGGGTGCATTCGCGTCTGGATAAGCCGGCGTGGATTTTTCTCATGGAGATGCAGAAGGGCGGCAGCTATGGCTTAGATGTTCTGCCGCCGCTCATCATGTATAACGCTGACGGCAGCTATACAGAAGCAGCAGCAAGATTTTATACAACGAAATAAGTAAAATAAGAACCTTCTTAAACGCTGTGACTGGCGAGTTATGCAAATAATTTACACTTAAAGGATATGCTTTAAGTGCGGAAAATGTCATAAATTTGACGGTCCTAGTCCTTTTATGTTAAAATAATAAGCGTTTAAGGAGGTTTTTATGGCTAAGAATATATGCAGATTACATTTACAGTGTTTATTATCTGCCGTACTTTTGATAATGATGGTGCCGTTCCTGCTGGGCTTTGACATGAGCCGTGAGGTGACAATTCTCTGCGATGGACAGAAAAAGGTCCTCAATACGAACGAAATGAAGCCGGCAAAAATTCTGACCAGCGCAGGCGTTGTGCTGGAGCAGGGTGACGGCTGGCGCTTGCAGGGCAAGAGCAAGCGTATTCAGGACGGCAGCGTGATAGAGGTTCTGCGCGGCAAGCCGTTCAAGGTTATCATCGGTGAAGAAACGAAGGAATATAAATCCTACAGAGAAACTGTCGGTGAAGCCTTGAAGGACTTGAAGATTCGCTTTAAGGAGGAGCAGGTTTATCCTGGTGCAGCTACGCCGCTTGTAGCGAACATGGAGGTTTACGTGCTGAGTGCCGGTGAGGAGCTGCATTTTGCTGAGTCCTCTCTGGAGGTGCCGGTGAAGTACGAGGAGGATTATAACCTGAACTTTGGTACGGAGAATATTATCCACCCCGGCAAGGAGGGTACCGAGAAGGTTATTTCCAAGCGTGTGAAAAACAGCGACGGCACCTATGTGATGACCGAGCTTACGCGTCATACTGTCGTCGAGCCGGAGACGAAGATTATCCGCAAGGGCATGGCAATGAGCGTTTATACGCCGGATGGCTATAAGCGTTATACGCGCAAAATTGATGCGCATGCTTCTGCTTATGTAGCGACAGGCAACAGAACGGCGATAGGCCTTGTGCCCTATGAGGGCATTGTGGCTGTCGACCCGCGCTTTATTCCGATGTATACGAAGATGTATATTCCCGGCTATGGTTTTGCTATGGCCGGCGATACAGGCGGTGACATGATTGGTCATCGTGTAGATTTGTTCTTTAATGATTATCATCGTGCTATCCAGTGGGGCAGACGCGATATAGAAATTTATATTTTAGCTGAGTAAGGTGGACAAAGAATGCTCAAGGAAGTGCTCGTAGTAGAGGGCAAAATGGATACAGTGGCTATCCGCAAGGCACTGGAGGCAGATACGATTGAGACCGGCGGCTTTACGCTGGCTCCGTACACTCTGCGTGCGATTGAGGCTGCTTATAAAAAGCGCGGCATTATTATTTTGACTGACCCGGACGGCGCAGGCGAGCGTATCCGCCGCTTTTTGACGGAGCGTTTCCCGGAGGCCGGGCAGGCGTTTATTCCGAAGGTGCAGGCAACCGCGCATAATGATGTGGGCGTGGAGCAGGCGCAGCCGGAGGCGATTCTGGCGGCGCTGGCGAAGGTGCGCCATCATGAATATCGTCCGCAGCAGGAGTTTACGGCGAACGATTTGTTTAAAAATAATCTGAATGGCAGTCCGAGTGCAGCTGCACGCCGCGATGCGCTGGGAGCAGAGCTGGGCATTGGCTACGGCAACGCCAAACGCTTTTTGGAAAGACTGAATCATTATGGTGTCAGCCGCGAGGAATTTATGGCGGCTTTAGCAAAAATTGGAGAGTGAAACGTGGATAAACCGATAATTGCTTCTCCCCAGGTGACTAATCATATTTTGCACCGCTTTAAGCTGCGTGCAGATAAGAAGCTGGGACAGAACTTTTTGATTGATGAAAATATCGTGCGCAATATTGTTGCGGCTGCCGAGCTGTCGGACAAGGATACGGTGCTGGAGGTCGGCCCTGGTATCGGTACGCTGACGCAGGGGCTGGCCGAGAGCGGTGCTTCGGTAGTGGCTGTAGAGCTGGATAAGCGTCTGCTGCCGGTGCTGGACACGACGCTGGAGGGCTATGATAATGTGCGCATTGTCAACGGCGATATTTTGCAGGTTGATATTATGCAGACTGTGGGCGTGGATGAGTTCAAGGTGTGCGCAAATCTGCCGTATTATATTACGACGCCGATTATTTTTGCACTGCTGGAGAAGCGCTTGCCGATGGAGCGTCTGGTGGCGATGGTGCAGAAGGAGGTCGCTGAGCGTATGGCTGCAAAGCCGGGCGGCAAGGATTATGGTGCGCTGTCTGTGGCAATTCAGTACTATACAGAGCCGGAGATTGCCTTTATCGTACCGCCGTCCTCGTTCATTCCGGCACCGTCTGTTGATTCGGCGGTTATCGTCTGCAAGCGCCGTGAGAAGCCGCCTGTGGAGGTTTGCGATGAAGCGCTGTTCTTCCGCGTGGTGAAGGCTGCGTTCTCGCTGCGCCGCAAGATGCTCAACAATTCGCTGAAGAATATGGGCATCAAGGGTGAGCAGGTTGCCAAATGGCTGGAGCTGGCTGGTGTAGACGGCAAGCGTCGTGCAGAAACTCTTAGTCTGGACGATTTTGCGGCCTTGACGAACACCTTTGCGGCAAGCAAGGAGTGAAATAAAAAATAGTGTGAGTTTAGGAGCGTAGCGAGCGCAAGCGAGCTGCGCTTTTTGTGTATAATAAATTCCACCTTAAATGAATGAAGTGGATGTGACGTTAGAAGTTGTAAACTTTTTGCTTGCACTTGATACTCACATAATATATAATAAAAATGTGATTTTTATCACGAAATTCTATATAAAAATGTGAGAGGTGGGCTTATGGAACGCTTTATTATAAAAAAACTATTGAAATGGAAAGCTTCTGCTTATCGTAAACCATTAATTTTAACTGGTGTGCGTCAGGTTGGTAAAACATGGATTTTAAAAGAGTTTGGTAAACGTTATTACGAAAACACAGCTTATTTTAATTTTGACGAGAGCGAAGAATATAAGCAGTTTTTTGAAACTACCAAAGATGTAGAACGTATTTTACAAAATCTGATGCTGGCTAGCGGACAGCAAATTTTGCCGGAGCAAACACTGATTATTTTTGATGAGGTTCAAGATTGCCCGAAGGTGATCAATGCGCTGAAATATTTTTGCGAGAATGCTCCGCAGTATCACGTTGCCTGCGCAGGCTCTTTGCTTGGTATTGCTTTGGCAAAACCTGCATCTTTTCCTGTCGGCAAAGTTAATTTTTTACAGGTTAATCCTATGAGTTTTGCGGAATTTTTGCTTGCAAATGGTGATAGTAATCTTGCCCGTTATTTGGAAAATGTAAACACTCTTGAACCAATTCCTGATGCTTTTTTTAATCCGTTATATGAAAAGTTAAAAATGTACTATGTTACCGGTGGTATGCCTGAATCTGTGCTGATGTGGACGGAAGCAAGGAATATTGCGGCTATGCAGAGTGCTTTGGCTGATATTATTAGTGCTTATGAGCGTGATTTTGCTAAACATCCTGCTGCGAGTGAGTTCCCAAAGATTTCTATGATCTGGAAATCTGTTCCTTCGCAATTGGCACGGGAAAACAAAAAATTTCTTTATAAAGTTGTCAAAGAAGGTGCTAGAGCGCGCGAATATGAAGATGCGTTACAATGGCTTGTAGATGCAAGGTTAGTGCATAAAATTTATCGCAGCTCGGCACCTAAAATTCCGATGTCTGCGTATGATGATTTATCAGCCTTTAAGCTGTATCTCGTTGATGTTGGGTTGCTTCGTCGATTGGCACAATTAGCACCGACGGCTTTTGGCGAAGGAAATCGCTTGTTCACGGAGTTTAAGGGAGCACTTACGGAAAATTTTGTCTTGCAGAGTCTGCTAAATCAATTTGAAGTAACGCCGCGTTATTGGTCGCAGAATAATCCGCCTTATGAAGTAGATTTTTTAATTCAGCGTGACAACGATATTTTTCCGGTTGAAGTAAAGGCTGAAACCAATACGACTAGTAAAAGCCTTAGAAAATTTAAGGAGCTTTTTCCTGAGCAGGTGAAATTACGCCTTCGTTTTTCCCTTGACAATCTTAAGCTTGATGATGATATGCTTAATATTCCCTTGTTTATGATAGACCAGGCAGACAGATTAATAGGAATGGCGTTGGCACAACGCAGATGAAAATAAAATAGTGTAACTAAAGCGAAAGCGAGCTGTGCTTTTTGTACAACAAAAGCGTAGAAGATGTACATTCTCATCTCCTACGCTTATTTTAATTCAGTTTGAAGCTGTCGAGAGCGTATACAGCCTGCGGCAGCAGGTCGGTATAGCGCTTGGCAGGCATGACGAAAAGCATTTGATAGGTTCTGCCGTTTTGCGTGGCTTCAGCCTCCAGCAGCATTTTATCGCCATGGTAATCGTTTTGGCGGCTCAGCGTGCAGCTCCAGAGAAGTGCAGTCCCGTGCTGCCAATGCAGATAAACCTTGGCGTTTTCGTACTTGGGCAGCGGCTGCTGCGCGTTGAAGCTGACGGTGTCGCCTGCGTCGAGCATGGTTACGGCGCACATCAGCATATTGCCTGCTGTGCGTACAAGCATAGCGCCTTCGGTTTGCGGCAGGCCGGACAGCGGATTTGCGCCAAAAATGCGCGGCAAAGCAAGGCTGTAGCCGCCGCTTACGCTCGTCACCTGCTCGAAATCCGTTGCCTGCGGTGTACGCATAAACTGTCGTGGCAGCGGCGGCTTGCCGACAAGGCTGAGCTTGGGCTTTGGCTTAGGCTTAGCTGCGTCAGCAACAGGCTTGCTGCTGACAACAGGGGCAGCCTGCGTCTGCACTTTTGCCGGGGCAGCGTCAGGCGTTTGCGCTTGCTCGCTTTGCTTCTCTGCTTGCACAGGTGCGGGCTTTGGCGCTTGTGCTTGCTCGTTTTTGGCTTCTGCTTGCTGCAGTGCAGCGTTGGGCGCTTGAGCTTGCCCACTCTGCACTTTGACGTTGGCAGGAGCGTCTGGCATGCTCTCCTTCGGCTCTACTTTAATAGGTGGCAGCTCGTGTGGCTTTGGCTTGACAGGCGTTGTCGAAACGATGTCAGGGTGCTTCTGATAAGCCTGCCACAGCTCGTCAGGCGTAGCGGCACAAGCCGTGCCTGCGGCTAGCAGCAGGGCGCAGGCGAGCAGCGCAGGCTTGCTCATAGCTTGTCACAGACTTCGTTGATGGCTGCTTCATCGACGCGCATAGCGGCGATGGTTTTTTCCATAAGCTCGTCCAGCGGCCAGCCGAGCATTTCTGCGCCCTGCTTGATAACGTCACGGCTGCAGCCTGCGGCAAAATGCTTATCCTTAAATTTTTTCTTGAGCGACTTCAGCTCCATGTCCTGCACGCTCTTAGACGGACGCATGAGGGCAGCGGCACCGATGAGGCCGGACAGCTCATCGATAGCGAACAGCACCTTTTCCATCTGATGCTCCGGTGCGATGTTGGCAGCGGTCAAGCCGTAGCCGTGGCTGGCAGTAGAGCGGATGATGCTTTCGTCAACGTTGTGCGCGCGCATGAGCTCCTGCGATTTAACGCAATGCTCCTCCGGATAGAGCTCAAAGTCCAGGTCATGCAAAAGGCCGACGTTGCCCCAATATTCCTCTTGGTCGCCATAGCCTAATTCCTTGGCAAAATAGCGCATGATGCCTTCAACGGTCAGCGCATGGCGCAGATGAAAGGACTCCTTGTTGTATTCGGTGAGTAATTTCCAAGCTTCTTCTCTGTTCATAATTATCTCCTCGCTTTAGAAAAAATTTAGGTCATAAAGGCCGGGTTAGTAAGATAGATTTCGCCAGCATAGGTTGCAGGCTTGCTCTTAGATTATATAATCAGGCTTATCCTGATGCTTGCTGCGATATTCATTAATCATATCTGCCAGCGTGGTGTGATCCACGACTTTATCAATCGCGTCTTGAATTTTTTTGTAGAGACCGACGGTGATGCAGGAGTCAATCTTATCGCAGGGCGTAGCGCAGTCCAGACAGGACACAGGCGCCAGGCTGCCCTCGACAATGCGCAGGATTTCGCCTACGGTGTATTGCTCAGGCGTGCGTGCAAGACGATAGCCGCCCATAGCGCCGCGGGCGCTTTGCACAAGGCCGTTCTTGCTCAAAAGATGGATAATCTGCTCCAGGTATTTATCTGAAATATGCTGCCTTTGCGCGATGGTCTTTAAGGGAATATAGGAACCTGTATGGTTAATCGACAAATCTAGCATCAGACGCAGCGCATAGCGTCCTTTGGTAGAGATTTTCATGCTGTCACAACCTTTCTTATAAACCTTATTTTACTATGCTTTTACTAGGAATTCAACGCTTTAGTGTGCGGATTTCCTTTTTTGTTACATTTAGCTTTAACATAATAAAAAAGCGTTCGGAACTCGAAAAACGTTGTTCTGAAGCGCTTTTTTAGATTCTTGATATATGGTGTGATACACTTTTGATACAGTTATCACGAAATAGGGCTTTTTTTCGTGATAATGTCGTCAAGTTGCGCAGCTATTTCTTCACTGGTCGTATGATATAAATGGCCGTAGATATTCAACGTGGTTTTTATATCGCTGTGACCTAGTCGCCTACTGATAGCTAAAATGTTTACGCCTAAATTTATTAGCAAGCTGGCGTGTGAGTGGCGCAGGTCGTGAAGGCGTATATGTTCAAAGCCTGCCTTTTCTGCTGCTTCATAAAGATAATGTTGCATAGAACTCCTAGATAAAAGCAAGAATAGTGGTTCTTCTGGTTCTGGTTCGTATAAATAATTCATGTATTCCTCTAGCATAGCGCAGACAGTCGCCGGGATAGTAACTATCCTTGTACTCTGTGCGTTCTTAGTCGGGCCGATGTAGTAAATGCCTTTTATATATTCAAGCGACTTAGTGACGGTTATAGTTCTAGCGGCTGGGTTATAGTCTTTAATTTCCAGCGCCAGCAATTCACCCGGGCGCAGGCCGGAATAAAAGGCCAGATTGAAAAAAGCGAGGTGTTCCGGCGCAACAAATTGCATAGCAGCGTTGAACTGTTCGACAGTCCAGAACTTAGCCCTGTGAGCCTTTAGCGTTCCGATGCTGCCAGCGATACGCGCAGGGTTGCTCGTGAGATGGTAAAATTTCATAGCGAAGTTAAAAAACGCGGAGAGAATGCCGTGTATTTGCTTTTGTGAAGTCGGGGCATAGTTGCTCATCAAATCATTTTGCCAGCGCCGAACGTGTGCAGGAGTTATTTCCGCAAGCTTTAAGTCACGGAAAAATGGCAGGATAGCATATTGAAAATGGCCTTCTTTTGTGTGAACAGTAGACGGCTTCTGCCTTGTGCGACAGTCAGCTATATATAATTCATACATAGCTTGAAAGGTAAAGTCCGGCTGCTGGGCATATTGCGCCAGAAATTCTCGTTCCGCTGCTTTTGCGTCACGTGCCAGCTTGAAGCCGCGCTTTAGCTTGCGTCGCTGCTGTCCGTTCCAGTCCTTGTAGGTTACGCTGAAATAATAGGTTTTCCGTTCCTTGTCTTGATATACGGCCATTGGTTTCACGTCCTTTTGTGTCATTGGCTAAAATGTGGCCGCCGATGGGCGGCGATAGAATTATATAAAAGCAGATTTTGAAAGCGTCACTAATTATTTTAGGGCGCTTTTTTCGTTTCAGAAGGCCTTACAGGTATAAAGATATGGGCAAGGCACTAAAAAACGATTCTAGGGGCGATTCTGTGCGCGACAGAGGTATATATAACATTCCTTGTGGGAGTGCCGAAAAGCTAAAATGAAAAGTTGTCCGCTGATGCAGGCCGTCGCTGGTTCTGGTCGTCGATGCCGGCCGATGTTATCCGTCGCCAGCGCCACGGCCAAAAATACGCACGAAATTTTAACGATAATTGCAAGCGCTTGTGATTCATCAAGAAGAATGCTCGTGGCGTTCTGGTTAAGGGCGCAGGAGCTGGGGACGTGATGCCGATGGTCGATGCTGGCCGTTGGCGCTGGACGTGCAGACGTTGGCCGTTGGTTCTGGCCGCGCTGATGGTGGCTGCTGATGCTGGCCATTGATGGTGTTTATCGTTGGCGCTGGCCGTGATGCTGTCCGTCGATGGTTCTGGCCTGCGTGCAGACGTGCGAAAAAGACTTGCACTGAAAAAGCGGCGCAGGCGCAGGCATAGCAAGCACTAGAGCGCCTTTTAGGTTTCGGAGAGCTTGCGACGTTTTCCGCTGATTTTGCGCTAATATAGAGTGCTGGCGACGCACTGGCGATGGTTATCGATGGCGCTGGTCGTGATGCCGCGCTGATGGTGGCCGTTGGTTCTGGACGTACCGACGTTGGCCGTCGAGGCTGGCCGTCGTGGAACTTGTGGAAAGTGTGGAATGAATTCCAGACTTTTAGCGTATATGCTCATGCGACGCAGGCTGTGGCTGTGTCGCGTTTTTGGTGGTTTGTGGGTGTTGTGTTAGGTGTTTATTTTTGTTAAGGTTTTGGCGGCTGGTTTGGCGCTAGTTCTGGCCGCGCTGATGGTGGCCGTCGTGGTTCTGGTCGTTGGCGCTGGAACAGTCCCCCCCGGGGGCTGATGCAGCTCATGTAAATTATCAGACCGGAGCAAGAAGCTTAAAAAAACGCACGCCGCGCGTATACCCCCCTACCCTAAACTAGAGCGCCCCTATGTGTCAGAAATTCGATGGTGGTACAATCGCATTCGGTAGCTGGTTCGTATTTTTTCTTGCCTTAAAGAAAAAAGCACGGACAACAAACGAAAAGTTTAAAATATTTTTCATTCTGAATAGCGGTACACCGTCGCCAGCGCCGCCAGTCCCGGCCTTGCCTGCTGGGTGATAAAGAAAAAGCACTTGCCAAATTGGGGAAGTGCTGGGGGAGTTGCCAGAACTAGAACGCTGGCAGCTATTTTTTTTCGCTATTTGGTAAATGATATAATTTTACCTTATCGGTATATGGATAAAGCAATCTATACATGGAATAATTAAGAGCTTGCAACAAAAAGCCGATATCCTCTTTTTGCGTTTGGTTTATATTATCGTTGCTAATTAAATCCTTTAGGGTTTGATATGATTTTACTAAACGCCTTGCGAATTCTTCACGTTTTTCTGGTGTATCACAAGTATCTTCTAGCAAATAAGGGTATGCGTCACGGTAATCAGCAAGGTCGCTAAAGCTAGCAAATTCTTTTAAATCGTCTAGTCCACCCTCTATTCCGTATTCATCAAACTTATCTTTGAAATACTGTTCCATAAAGCCAGTGTTATTGTCTTTTATAAAAGGAGTTTCAAAGAAATACAGTAAATCCTTTAAAGGTATGTCAAGAATAATTGAAAGCGCTATCCTATTTTCATAAGGGATAAAGTGTATAAGGCCTTTTTCGTATTTATAAATTGCTGGCGTCTTTAATTGCATTTTTTGCGCTAAATCGCCTTGTGTCATTTTTTTGGCTTTTCGCGCCTGCTTTATTAAGTTACCAATGCGTTCAGAATCAAAACTCACGACTTGCACCCCATTAAAATACACTTTCATATACTAATAATAGCGCAACGGTGGCAAAAAAGCAACAAAAAAAGCAAAAAATGTCTTGACTAAAGACAAAAAAAGTGCAACAATAGAATTGTCTTAAGATAAGACAATTTCGAGAAAGGGGGGCGTTCATTGTGAATGTAAATTTGTTTAAGTCTTTTGCTGTAAAGAACGGCGATAATATGGCAGATGTTGCAAAGGCGTTGAATAAGAGCAATGTAACGTTATCTAATTACTTGCACGGACGCAGGGGAGCTTTTTCATGTGTAGATATTAATGTTTTACGCAAGCGCTGGCAATTAACAAATGATGAATGTATCAGCATTTTTTTAGACTAAAAATGTCTTGAAGTAGGACAATTTTGTTGTATCAAGGGGGTTTACCAATGGCAGAAGAAAAATTTTTTGCGCCGCTGGCCGTTCAGCCGGTCGATGATGAAGAACTTGACGATGAAGAACTTGATGATGTGGAGATTATGCCGGGCGTTCATGTATCACGCAACATCTTAGAAACGCCAGCAGAGGACAGCAGAGAGATTCTTGCAGAAGTCAAGCCGCTTGTGAAGCAGGCTATGAAGTTTGTGACGCGTGACGATTACAAGCCGCGTTTAGAGGTGAAAAAAGCAAGTTATGTTTTTGCAGAGTTGTATGATGGAGACTTGACGGCTGATGATGTAGAGCCTAACAATTCACGCATAACGCGCTTTTATAAAAATCTTAGTCGTGGAGATGAATACGCACTTCAACAGCTTTTCATGATGGCCATTGAATACGGTTACAATCTGGCGCAACAGCAGGCGGCGAACGATGGCAAAGCAAAGGGGCAAGCATAATGGACGATGAAAGCAAGAAGATTCAGATGATGAACGCCCCTTGCGCCCCTGCTTCACCGTCGCCAGAAACGCCAACGGCCGAAGAGCTGAAGGCGCTGGCCGAACAGCAGGAAGTGAGAGAACGCGAAAAGTACCTTCTGGGAGCTGGGGACGTGGCCGCGCTGCTGAATGTAAAGCCGTGTATGGCTTATAAGATTATCCGCGAATGTAACGCGGAACTGAAGGCAGCCGGAAAGCTGGTTATCCGTGGCAAGGTTTTGAAAAAATATCTGCTGAAGAAACTAGAGGTGTAGCTTTATGGTTGTTGGTTCAGAAGTGAGGGCGTGGCTTTTCCGTTGGGCGCTGCTGGCGCAGGAGACGACGGAGAACGCTAGAAGCAGGCACGCCGCGCCCCATATAATCAATTTCCGCGAGGGACAGCAAAGCATGATTGAATTGCTTATAGAGGACGCAGGCCTGCAAGAGGAATTTCAGAAATGGAGTGAAGAGCATGAGAAGAACTAGAACAGTACGCCGTGTAAACTATGCGGCAGCAGCTTTTTATGTATGGGTGTTGGCTATGCTGGTATTTATCGCAACGAATGCCATTGTTAAGGTGATGGCGGTTAAGGCGCTGGGGGTGAAGTAATGGCGGCTGTGTTAGATTTTCATAAGTCCACGGGCACGGCTATATTAACGGAGCAAGAAAAAGAGCTGCTGAAATATTTCCGTCAAGTGTCTTTTAATGAGCGGGAGATTTACTTGGGTTATGTGCGGATGCGAGTCGACGAAGAATATTGCAATTATATCCATACATGGATGCAACAAAAAGAAAAGCCGCTTAGCGACGCAAACGCTAAACGGCAGGAATTAAAGATTTTAGCCAACAACACGAACAGCAAAAGTCTTTAACGCCTAAAATTATAACATATAAGGCCGTTTGCTTCAAGTGAGCGGCCTTTTTCAGCCAGTGAAAGAGGTGATAAAAGGTGAATATCTACACAAAGCTTTTGAAGGTTCAAACAGAATTGAAAGCGCCGAAAAATAAATACAACAAGTTTGGCGATTATAGTTATAGAAATTGTGAAAGTATCCTAGAAGCCGCAAAGCCGCTGCTGCTGGAAGTCGGGGCAATAGTTCTGCTTAGTGACAAGGTGGAAGAGATAGCCGGGCGCTGGTATATCGTCGCCAGTGCGGCCTTCATAGATGCTTCAACAGGAGAGCGCGTGGAAGTAGAAGCTTGCGCAAGAGAAACAGCAACGCGGCCTAAATTCGACGATGCACAAATAACAGGCGCTGCAAGCAGCTATGCAAGAAAGTATGCGCTTGGCGGTTTGTTCGGTGTTGATGATGGCGACGACGTGGACGCGCTGCCAGATGCCGGGAGTGATGGCCGTGGCGCTGGCAAGTACGCGAAGAAGAAAAAAGCGCCTGCGTCACGTCCTAGTGCTTCATCAGCGCCGGGAACTTCCTGCCAGAACGAAGATGGCATGAGCTGGAGTTGGGAGCAGCAGGACGGCCGGGAGCGCCAGCAGCAGAAAAGCAGCGCAGGAGCAGCAGAACAGAAGCAAACGGCAGGCGGCAGGCCGTCGCCAGCGCCACGGCCAACAAAGAAGGCTGATGGAGCGCCGGAGCTTATAAACGCCGTTCAGCAGCAGCTTTTGCTTAAAGAGATGGAAAAAATCGGTATGAAGCAGGACAGTATTTTACAGCGCTTCAATATCAAGGATATTGTGCAGCTATCGGAAAAAGATTATAGGGCGCTTATGAGAGAGTTACAGCGCAAGAGCAAGGAAGGCAGCGTAGGCGCTGGGTGTTCTGGCGCTGGAGAATAGCCGGGCGGTGATGTAATGGCAGATGGACAAGAGAAGAAGGAACAGCAGAAAGGCACGCTGCTAACTATAATCAATCCTATGACGGGAGCAGGCACGGTTAGAAGCAACTTCACGAAAGTGCCTAACAGCATTATTTTTGATAAGGGTGTCAAGTCGCAGGATAAAGAGCTGTACAATATTTTGCTTGCCTTGCCTTACAGGAAAAGGCGCGGCGCTGGCGACGTTACACACATTAACCACGAATACTTGTGTAAGTTGACTGGAGCAAAAAACAGACAAACAATACTTAGGAGTATTAGCAGATTGGAAAAGGCTGGCTATTGTAGACGTGTGAAGATAAGCGGCAAGCTGTCGGAGTTACAGGTTATTATCAAGCCTTCAACGGCAGAAGAACTAGAACAGAAAATCAATGAGATGATAAGCGACGTGTTAGCGTGAAAAAAGCGGCGACACGTCGCTTTAATTTTATTCATGCAGATTAAACACTTGATTTTTGGGGTAGTGTGTAAAAAAATACACACTTAAAAAGTGGCCTAAACGCAGGCGTGACAAGGCTTTAGGCGTGTTTTTGGGTAGTGTGTAAAAAAATACACACTACTTTTGGAAAGTCGAACGCTGAAACGCAGGCATAGCAAGGCTTTAGAGGGTAGTGTGTAAAAAAATACACCCATATTCTATATCTTACTATCTACTACTACCCTAGTATAGGTGAATAGCTAAACTTAATAAGTGCTTATTTACGCTTTTTACCTAACAAAGGGATTTAGTAGTTAAGTATAGAGGACGCAGAACGCAGATAAATTTTATTGGCTAGTGATGAAGGTGGCGCAGGTGTCTGTGTGGCGCTGTACGCCTGCTAGTGGGCGTGTAGTTGTCTGGTAGAGGTTCAGCATGAACGCAGGAGAAGCAAGAGCTTAGGGAGAGGAACAGAACGCCCATGATTCAATCAAGATTCAATCAAGGATATTATCAAGAGACACAAGGGGGAATATATCAAGAAGGCAGCGGAAAAGCATAGCAAAAGACTAGGTAAAGAGATAAGTTTTCATGATGTTCATTGCCAGCGCTTCCAGATAAAAAACAAAAGAGATGGACGGAGCAGCAGAACAGCAGCAGAAGCCATTAAACGCTTTAGGGTAATTCCTAGGGCGTTTTCTTTTTTGGACAGACAAGGAAGGCCGGGAGCTGCTGACCGCTGGCGCTGGCCGTCGTGTGTGTGCTGATGGTGGCCGTTGGTTCTGGTCGCTGGCGCTGATTCTGGCCGCGCTGATGGTGGCCGATGGAGCTGGTCGAAACTAACCTTGACGGCAAAGAACAGAAGCAACAGAAAATGCGGAAACGCACAAGGTGCAGAAATTGAGCAAGTCAAGGTACTTCCTAGGGTGTGGGCGGCTTGCGATGGTCGGGCATTCCGCACGGAAACGGCTGTAAAAAAATAAAAATTTTTGGGGTGGTAATGTAATAACTGGCGCTATGTCTGGCGGTTCTGGTTCTGGTGTGATGTGCGGCCATTATACTAGTGCTTCATCAGCGCCGGGAGTATCGCAGCTATGCTTACAGGTGGCCGCCGATGCTGGCCGTCGTGATTGTAGCCGCGCTGCTAGTGGGTGTTGGTTCTGGTCGTGCAGCTGCTGGCCGTCGATGTTGGCCGTTGGCGCTGGCGGTCGTGATTGGCCTTGTATCAGAACAAAAAAAGAAAAGCCGGGCGCTGCTGGCCGGGCTTTCGTTGGTTCGCTGGTTGGTGTGCTGTGGGGCAGATAAAAAAATAACGGTTTACGTCCGATAATAAGTATTATGTTAAATATGTCTATACTACCAACAGCGGAACTTGAATAAATTATGTAGATATAGTATAATACAAGTATCTAAAAAAATCAAGAAAGGCAGGCGCTTACAATGGCAAAAAAAGATGCTCGTATCAATGCGGCGATAGAGCCGGAACTAGTGGAGAAAGGAAAGGCGCTGGCAGCGGCGCAAGGGATAAGCTTTAGCAGCTTGTTATGTAAGCTGCTGGCGGCTTATGTGGAGAAGAACGCGGCGACGCTGGCGAACTATGAGAAGGCAAAGAAGGAACTGGAAAAAAGCTTAGGCGATTTTTAGAGTGATACAGTTTTGATACACTATTTTTACGCAACTAGGTAAACACGATTAGAAATAGTTAAAAAAGGCACGGAATAGCAACGGTTTTTCGTGGCTTGCAGGTGATTGAAAAACGGCCTACATTTAGCTTTAAATTAGAAAATAGTAGTGCCATTTGTCGTGGTTTTGTGTTACAATAACATATATGCTGCCGTGAGGCAGGCTTACGAAAAATTTTTCTGGAGGATGAAGCATGGAAAAGAATAAATTAGATAAAACCTTTAAATATTATCTGGGAATTTTCACTGAGGATCAGGAGCTGGCGAAGATTCTGAACAAGGTGAGCTTTCAGGAGCTGTTCAACCCGAAATTCTTGCAGGAGAACAGCAAATTTACCTCTATGGATGATATGATCTGGCGCAGCGGCTTCGGCATCATGAACCTGATGGAGGTTGAAAACGTTAATCAGGATAAGTGGAACGAGTATATTGCCAAAAATACTGAATGCGCAACATGGCATGAGTTCGGCAAGGTGGCCATGATTGACTGGATGAAAAATAAATTAGAAGAAGTAAAAAAATCCAAGAACTAAGAAAAATACCGAAGTCGTATAGGCTTCGGTAAATTTTATTTATGAGGGGAACATTATGGAAATAGTTTTACACGCCTTTAATGGCATTTTGACCATCCTGATTATGGTGGCAGTCGGTTTTTTTCTGGAGCGCAAAGGCTGGTTTAGCGAAGAAAGCGTTGCGCTGATTTCGCGGCTTGTGAATTATATCTGCCTGCCGACGTATATGCTGACGAATATTTTAAGCCAGTTCAAGCACGACCAGCTTATCAGCCTGTCGCACGGGCTCATAGTACCGTTGATTTCGATGCTTACAGGCTATTTTATCAGTATTTTTCTGGGCAGAATGATTGGCGTGCCGCGTGCGCATCAGGGAATTTTTTCGACGTGTGTGGCGTTTTCCAACACAATTTTCATCGGCCTGCCGTTGGGAATAGCGCTCTTCGGGGATGCAGGCGCACCTTATATCATGATTTATTACATGGTCAATACGACACTGTTCTGGACGATTGCCTTTCACGATCTGGCAACCTGCAGCGGCACAGAAACGCCATTGCTTAGCTGGCAAACCTTGCGCAGCATTATGTCACCGCCGCTCATGGGCTTTATGCTGGGCGTGGCGATGGTGCTTTTGGAATGGTCGCTGCCGGAGCCGATTTTCCGTTCCTTCCATTATCTGGGCAGCATGACGACACCGCTGGCGATGCTTTTTATCGGCATTGCGATGAGCAAGACGAACTGGAAGGAGATTGCCTTAGGCAAGGAGCTCGTAGCGGCAATGCTTGGACGCTATCTTATCTGTCCGTGGATTGTGTTTTTGATTATTCCGTTCTTCCAGCTTGAGCCAATGATGGAAAAGGTTTTTGTTATCATGGCGGCGATGCCGGCAATGACGAACACGGCGATTGTCGCTAAAAGCTATGGCGGTGACTACAAATACGCGGCGATGCTTACGGCGGTGAGCACGGTGCTGGCGATTGTGGTGATTCCGTTTTATATGTGGGTGGTGCATTAAAGCTTACGAGATTGCTGGCAGCTGGCTGTCAGCAATTTTTTTATGCGTGTAACAATATAGATATGAGAATCTAGTGATGTGTTCGCAAAAGCTCAGAAAAAGACAAACAAAAATTCATAAAACCGTTGACAAAGTTCGACCGTTGTATTAAAATATAGACAAACAAAAATTTGTCGGGTGGTGAAAAATATGAAAGCTTTTTTAGTCGGATTCTGCTGCACATGTATACTGTTTGCTTGCTTTAATTTTTTGTTTGGAGAAACTCCGTCTTATCGTGAGGCTGTGGTTGTTGTAAAGCATGGCGATACGCTGTGGGATATTGCTTGTGCGCATACGTCTGAGAATGAGGATGTACGCGAGGTAATGTATCGTATTCAAAACAGCAACGACTTAAAAACGCTGCATGTTTACCCCGGACAGGTGCTCAAGGTGCAGCAGCGTGTGCCGTATAATGCGCAATATGATGGACTGATGGTAGCAAACAAATAATTTCACAAAATCTACGCAAGGCATTTTGCTGGTATTGTCGAATAATATATAAGTAAAGATAATAACAGAGGAGGTACTTGCAGATGCAGAATAAGAAATGGATTGCTGCGGCACTGGCAGCAGGCTTTATTTTGGGCAATAGTATGCCGTCGGCGCAGGCCGGTATTTTAGACAAGGTGCTCAAGGGTGGTGCAGTAGGCTACGTTGTTGATGCTACGGCTCCGGCTTTGAATGATGCTATTAACAAGGTAACGATGAAATATGGCGTAGGGACGACAGATGCCACGAAGGTTGTGCCGATTATTTCTGTTGGCGATGGCAGCCGTGCCGGTGCAGCACAGGTGTCGGGCCCGCAGTCGAAGGTTGATCAGGTTAAGGCAGCACTGATGATTGAGCAGACGCTTTTAGGCGTGCGCTGCAAGGTGCTGATTCCTGTCGACAATGTTTCGTATAAAAATGTTAACCGCGTACAGGGCGTTGGCGTAAGCGCTTCGCTCGATATAAAAATTTAAAAGAGCATAAAAAATTGCCGCATGGCTGGGGCGTTTCTTCTAGGGGTAGAGAAGCGCCTGCAGTTATGCGGCATTATTTTTTGCGTTTACAGTACCTTGCCTAAAAGGCTGAGCACGTTCTGGTGGGTGATTTTAGCGATGGTGTTGTCGCTGTATTTGGTAGCGAGGAAGTCGACGAGCGGCTTGTAGTCCTGTACGCCCTGAATATTATAGGGCGGATGGCTGATGCCGTCAAAGTCACTGCCGAAGCCAACGTGGTCATCGTTGCCCATGAGGTTCAGCATATGGTCGATATGACGGTAAACGCTTTCGATGCAGGCATCGTTGTAATCATTTTCGAGGAATTGGCCGGCGAAGGTGATACCGATGAGACCGTCATTTTCGTTGATAGCCTTGATCTGCTGGTCGTCGAGGTTACGCGGATGCGGGCAGAGAGCCTTGGCATTGGAATGCGTCGCGATAATCGGTTTGGTGCTGGCTTCAATAACATCCCAGAAGCCGGCAGGAGCAATATGGGAAACGT
>OQWM01000310.1_pt1 | contig 29481 bp, 30 predicted proteins | sample 1691531 | NCBI WGS metagenome assembly OQWM01 (sample SAMN03418257, study PRJEB22391) | human gut metagenome | biome: human-gut; feature: organic feature; material: feces | host: Homo sapiens | place: Tanzania | collected 2013-01
GGTATAAATAATCTATAGAACCAAAGAATTATCCCCATGGTTTATCGGGTGAGCCGCTTTTTTACCGCCAACGGCGGCTTTTTGATTTTGCTCCTTTTCAGCCTGCCGGTGGGCAGGCGCGACGGTGGGTGGTGGCGGATATCCGAGAGCCCGCTCTCGGGAATATCTGCAACCACACGCAGACGCATAGGGCGAAGCCCTGAAAAGGAGCAAAACTTTTTGTATTATTCTCGCGTCCTGCCATGATACCCTGGAAACTCCAATGCGCCTCTCCCCGCACCTCTTAATGAATGACAAGAATTTCACCGTTTACATGAGCTCCCGCCCCTTGGCTAATACTGCCTCGGAGCTTACATTGGTTGCTGCGGGAAGGGCATTGGCGGACTCGTATCATACGATACGAGGGCTCGTGACATTTGACACGTGGTCACGTTTCGTACGATACGTGGCCACGTGACTTCCGTCACGAGCCGCCATCTGTGGCTGCGGGGCGGCTGCCATGGGCTGCAGGGGCAAACGGAATGACCATTCCGCCCCTCTCTCTCACCACCCTACCCGCCAATGCCACTACACGGAGTGAGGACAGCACCACCCTCGCCACCGCCCGCTCCTGCACCGTCGCCGACAGCAGGGAAAGGGGCTAAAAAAAGCTCGCCGGACTTCGTGGGAAGTCCGGCGAGCTTTGCTCAATCCAAGATTAGCTGGCGGGCGAACTCCCACACCACTATGCCTGCGGTGACGCTCACATTGAGCGAGTGCTTGGTGCCCAGCTGGGGTATCTCCAGGCAGCCGTCGCTCATGTCTACTATCTGCTGCTGCACTCCCTTGACCTCGTTGCCGAAGACTACAGCGTAGCCGGGATGGCTGTGGGCGGCGAGGTCCAGCCGTTGGAGCTTGGTGGAGTGCTCTACCTGCTCTATACTATATATATAATATCCGCGCGCATGAAGGTCTGCCACGGCGTCTTCGGTACGGCTGAAGTAGCGCCAGTCTACACTCTCCTCGCCACCCAGTGCGGTCTTGTGTATCTCGTTGTTGGGCGGACAGGCGGTGATGCCGCAGAGATAGACAGCCTCAACACGGAAGGCATCGCAACTGCGGAAGACGGAACCCACATTGTAAAGGGAGCGGACATTGTCGAGGACCACCACAACGGGCAGTTTGTCGGCCTGTTTGAACTCCTGGACCGTGAGGCGGTCCATCTCTATGGTGCGTAGTTTTCTCATTGTCTTGCTGTTAGTGCTGTAAATGGATGGTCATGTTGACATTGTCGACGGTCACGCTGCTCCACTGGCGCATGAAGTCGATGCCCAGACGGCCGTAGCCCTGGGTAAGACGGTTGTGGGGCGAGAGTGCCGTCACCGCCACACGGTGCAGGGTGAAGGAGGTGCTGCCGATGCTGAGGGAGACGGCTGGCATGCGGAAGACGCTGTTGTAGCTGATGCCCCCAACGCCCATGGTCGCCGCCAACTCCCACTTGCCCTCGCGCGCCACATCGGCGGCGAACGCCTTGTAGTAGGCGTTGTCGAGCGAACTGGTCGCGGCGCCAGTGTCTAAAGCCATAGCCATGCGCAGGCTGTCGCGGGTGACGGCGACATAAGGCACCTTGTTGAAGAAGAGGTTGGGGGCTGCGCCAGAGCGATAGCTCTGATGCGTGAGATGTATCTGCTGTGAGGCGAAGTCGATGGTATAGCTGCCGAAGAGCTGCAGCAGCGGCTGGCCGATGACGAGCGAAATCTGCTGTGCCACCCGGCGGGCGCGCTCGTTGCCGGCTGTCATGTCGAGCACGGCAAAGACCACATTGCGCACGGTGAGCGAGCCGATGGTGAGCACATCGGCCACAGCCATCTTGCCACCCATGAGTCGCGTGCCGCTCACCTCGATGTCGGCGTCGATGATGCGCAGCCGGTAGCGGCGCGCCATCTCGGGGGTGATGACATTGTAGGCTGCGCCGGTATCGAATATCAGCCCCGCCTTGCGCCCGTTGACGCTGCCGCTGACCACCATGAGCTGCTGGGCGGTATCGCCGAGCTCGGTATAGGTGAAGGGCAGCGTGTGGCTGGCGGTGTCGGTCTCGTTGACACGCAGTGCCGAGAGCGCCGAGTAGAGCCGCTCCTTGCCGCGCATCTGGGCTACGGTGGCGCTGTCTGCCTTGCCTTCCATCTGGTCTGCCAGACTCCTGACGGTGGCTGCCGCACGTGCATTGTCGCCCATGCGGCTGTAGTTGTCGGCGAGCAAGAGCAGCATCGAACAGGCGTTGGCGCCACCCAACTGCTGCTGATAGCCGCGCACAAGGGTGAGGATGTCGTCGCAGGCCTGCTGCGGACGGTTGAACATCTGGTTGACCATGGTACGGGCAAACTGGCGGATGAAAGGCGACATCTGCGCGCTGTCGGTGGCATAGACATCATGCAGGTCGAACCAGCGGCTCCCGCTCAAGCAGTCGGCCGCGCGGCTATCGGCACTCTGCGCCCAAGCCGAGAGGCTGCACACGATGCCGACGATGATGGCTGCCAGTCGGTGTGTCATCCCTCCTTGGTCTTGTAGGCCAGTGCGTAAGCCTTAATCTGCTTGACCATAGCGAGCAGACCATTGCTGCGCGTGGGCGACAGGTGTTCGCGCAAGCCGATGCGGTCTATAAAGTAGAGGTCGGTATCAAGAATTTCCTGAGGGGTATGGCCGCTGAGCACCTGTACAAGAAGAGCGATGATACCCTTGACGATAAGGGCGTCGCTATCGGCAGAGAGATAGAGGCGGCCATCGCGGTAGTCGCACTGCACCCATACACGGCTCTGGCATCCGTCTATCAGGTTCTGGGAGGTCTTATACTGTTCGTCGAGCGCATCCAGCTCGTTGCCCATATCGATGAGCAGCTGGTAGCGGTCCATCCAGTCGTCCATATCGACAAACTCGTCGATGATGGCATCTTGTTGTTGGTTGATGGTCATGTCTTATTTTATTTCCTTGATTTCGTTGACGGTGACGAGCTTGAACAGCTTGTCGTTGGGGCGCACCTTGCCGCTCACGGGGATAGACACGCGCCATCCCTGCTGGGCAGTATCTACCGGGTGGAGGTCGTAGCGTATCTCTGTAGCGTCGAGATACATCACGCCGGTAGTGGGTCCGGTGATGAGCAGACGGTCGCCACGGTCGAAGGTGGTCGCCTCGACAGCCACTTCTGCCACGCTGAGCTTGGAGAAATACTTCATCACCTTGCCCACGAGCACCTTCTTCTCGGTAGCAGCCGAACCGTAGTGCTTGTTCCACTCTCCCAGGGTCTGTCCCTGGTAGTATCCGTCCCAGAAGCCACGGTTGAAGACGGTGGCGAGACGCTCGTCCCAGCCATCCTTGCGCTCCTCGGTGAAGGTGCCGTCTATCACGCTGCCGATGGCCTCGCGGTAGCAGCTCACCACGGTGTAGACATACTCTGGGCCACGGGCGCGGCCCTCAATCTTGAACACTCTCACTCCGCTCTCCATCATGCGGTCGATGAAGCGTATGGTCTTGAGGTCCTTGGGGCTCATGATGTACTTGTTGTCTATCTCGAGCTGGTTGCCGGTCTCGTTGTCGGTGGCGGTATACGAACGGCGGCATATCTGCACACACTCGCCACGGTTGGCAGAGCGGTTGGCGTTGTGCAGACTCATGTAGCACTTGCCGCTGACAGCCATGCAGAGGGCGCCGTGGCAGAACATCTCGATGCGTATGAGCTCGCCCTTGGGTCCGCAGATATGCTGCTCTTCTATCTGGCGATAGATGGCTGCCACCTGGTCCATATTGAGTTCGCGGGCAAGCACCACGACATCGGCAAACTGGGCATAGAAGCGCAGCGCCTCGATGTTGGAGATATTGAGCTGGGTGGAGAGATGCACCTCTACGCCGATGCGGTTGCAATAGGTCATCACCGCCACATCAGAGGCTATCACCGCCGAGATGTGGGCTTCCTTGGCAGCGTCGACTATCTCGTGCATCGTGTCTATATCGCCGTCGTAGATGATGGTATTGACGGTAAGATAGGTCTTGATGCCATGGCTGTTGCACGTAGATGCGATGTCGCGCAGGTCATCTATAGTGAAATGATTGGCAGAGTGGGACCGCATATTCAACTGTCCTATGCCGAAATACACCGAGTTGGCTCCGGCTTGTATGGCTGCGGCCAAACTTTCACGCGAGCCGACAGGTGCCATAATCTCAAAATCAGATAATTTTGCATTCATGGTTGCAAAGTTACTGAAAGTCGAGGGCAGAACAAAATAAGTTCACTTATTTTTTATGCTGAGACACAATATAACCGCCAAAGTGGCTGATGGACTTACTATATACGCCCCCACCACATCAGAACCTGATGTAGAGGCGGGCGGAGAGCACCAGGTGGTCGCCCTCGTCGTTGGTGATATACTGCAGGGCGGGCTGCACATCGATGTGATGGTCAATGTGTCGGCGCCAAGTGGCCTCGACCGAATACTCGCGGCCCTGATGGAAGCGGGCATACTGCGCAGAGAGTCCGCAGGCGCTGCTGCTGTCGGTGTAGACACATCCCACCTCGCCATATCGGTAGCAACCGCTGGACTTACTGGTGTTGGCAGAGAGCTGGACCATGCAGGAGACATCGCCACCGCCCTCACGCCACAGCGACTGCTCGCCATAAGCCCACCAGGCACAGCTCACCCCGCTGCGCGAACCGTCGGCATCGGCCATAGTGCCCTCGTCGTCAACGGGAAAGCGGCGGGTGTGGACGGCAGCGCCCACATAATAGCGGCCGCCACGCCAGGCATACTCCAGTTGAGAAATATTGAAGACGCCATCGTGGGCAGGACTGAGGCGGAAAGGGTTGTCGTGGCGGTTCCAGCCATTGTGGCCCACGCCATTGTACACGCTGTTGCGAAACAACCACCCCGCTCTGCCCACATCCATATACAGCGTGAGGCCAGAGAAGGGATAGTTGGCTATGGGATAGCTCGCCGCGATGGTGGGGAAGATGCCGCACGAGCTGTTGGTGAAGAGCGATGTAAGGGGAGAGGTGAAGAAGTCTTCGTTGACATTGCGCACGCCGACGAAGAGGCTCGCATTGCGCCACGCGTGCCTGTAGCCCAGCACGGCGATGGCTGCGGCGAGATTGGAGGTCTCGATATTGGAGAAGGTCTGCCAGTCGCCGACGATGGGGGCATGGGTCTTGAACGCATGGAGGGTGGCAGCCTCGACCGAACCAGCTCCGTGGGCCAGCGGCATGCTGAAATCGAGTCTGAGGAGGTTGACCCAGTTGGCAGAGCCCCTCACGGCGTACTGCCCCTCGGTGGTAAAACAGCCGCCAAAGCTCTGGGGCTGCGCGCCGACGCAGTATGCGACGGCAAGGATAAGGGTCACGATAGTCTTGTTCATCATTGTCATGTCTTAGGGTGTGGCGACGCCCGGCAGAGGGCATCGCCACACATTGTCTACTATTATAACCAACGTTTGAACATACGAATATATTGTGTCTTAAGCCTCTGAGTTAGTACACAGTAGGACAGCAGGATGGCGATGAGCCAGGGGAAGTAGGTCCATGGCAGCGGCACCAGGCCAATGGAACTGCCAAATGGCGTGAAGGGGATGCAGATGCCCACCAGCATGATGGCAAAGGTCATGAGCATCACTGGCCACGAAGCCGAGCTCTGCACAAAGGGCACCCTGCGGGTGCGTATCATGTGGACGATAAGCGTCTGAGACAGCAGTCCCTCCACAAACCATCCCGACTGGAACAGGGCTTCGGTCTCGGGCCCCTGGCAGCTGAAGACCCACCACATAAGCAGGTAGGTGGCAATGTCGAATATCGAGCTGATAGGCCCTATCCATATCATGAAGCGGCTCAGGTCGCCAGAGTCCCATGCGCGCGGCTTGCGCAGATACTCGCTGTCCATGCGGTCGAATGGGATGGTGGTCTGTGAGATGTCGTAGAGCAGGTTCTGTATCAGCAGATGTATGGGGAGCATGGGCAGGAATGGCAGGAAGGCGCTCGCTGCCAGCACGCTGAACATATTGCCGAAGTTGGAACTGGCGGTCATCTTGACATACTTCACGATGTTGCCAAAGGTCTTGCGCCCCTCGATGACGCCATTCTCGAGCACCATCAGGTCTTTCTCCAAGAGTATGATGTCGGCACTCTCCTTGGCGATGTCTACGGCAGAGTCGACCGAGATGCCGATGTCTGACTCTCTGAGCGCCGCCGCATCGTTGATGCCGTCGCCGAGAAATCCCACCGTATTGCCAGAAGCCTGGAGCAATCTGATAATCTCTGCCTTCTGCATGGGGGTGAGTTTGGAGAAGATGCTGCAACGGGCCACAGCCTTCATCTTGTCTTCACGGCTCATCACCTCAAACTGAGGGCCCGTCACCGCTGCCGCAGTGTCGATGCCCACCTGCAGCGAGATGGATCTGACCATAGCATCGTTGTCGCCCGAGAGCACCTTGACCTCCACGCCGTGCTCGTGGAGTTGGGCGATGGCTTGGCTGGCAGACTCCTTGGGTGGGTCGAGGAAGGCGAGATAGCCAATCAGCACCATGTCGCTCTCGTCGGCCACGGAGAAGTTGTTGTCCTTGCTCAGAAAACTCTTCTGCGCCAGAGCCAGCACGCGCATGCCCTGGGCGTTCATCTCGCCGACAAACCGCTGCGCCCTGTCGCACATCTCGCGGGTCAGGGGCTTGACCTCGCCGTCGTACTCGGCATAGGAGCACACGCCGAGCATCTCTTCCACAGCACCCTTGGTAATAATTTGCCGCTTGCCGTTCATGTCTTCGACCACTACCGACATGCGCCGCCGCGTGAAGTCAAAGGGTATCTCGTCTACCTTGCGATAGGAGTGGCTCAGCGACTCAAGCCCCAGTTCTCCAACCTGTGAGAGGATGGCTCCATCCATGAGATTTTTGAGCCCGGTCTGAAAGTAGCTGTTGAAATAGGCATGGCGGAGGATACGGTGTTCACGGTCTTCGCTGCCATCTACATTGACATGGCGTTCGAGGACAATGTGGTCTTGCGTCAGGGTGCCCGTCTTGTCGGTGCAGAGGATGTTCATGGCGCCAAAGTTCTGGATGGCGTTGAGGTCTTTGACGATGGTCTTCTTACGCGACATCACCACCGCGCCCTTGGAGAGATTGGCGGTGACTATCATGGGCAGCATCTCGGGCGTGAGGCCCACTGCCACCGAGATGGCAAAGATGAACGCCTCCATCCAGTCGCCCTTGGTGATGCCGTTGACGAGAAACACGATGGGCACCATGACCAGCATGAAGCGGATGAGCAGCAGACTGACCCGGGTGATGCCCTTGTCGAAGGCGGTGGCTGCGCGGTGGCCCGCCACGCTCTCGGCTATCGTGCCCAGGTAGGTATGGTTGCCTGTGGCAAAGACTATGGCTGTGGCAGAGCCACTCACCACAGTGGAACCCATGAAGCAGATGTTGTCGAGTTCGACAATACTGGCACCATGACGGTCAGCACCTGACAGGAGGGGAAACTTCTCTATCGAATCTGACTCTCCGGTGAGGCTGGACTGGCTAACGAAGAGGTCCTTGGACTCTATGATGCGCACATCGGCAGGTATCATATCGCCCGCAGACAACTGCACGATGTCGCCGGGCACCAGCTCGTCGTTGCTGATTTCGTCGAAGGGTGTGCCGCCACGACTTACTGCTCCGGCACGCCTCACGTAGCAGGTGTTGGTGACCATCTTCTGCAGCGCCTCGCTCGAGCGGTTGGCCTTCCATTCCTGGCAGAAGCGCAGGATGGTGCTCAACACAATCATCGTGGTCACCACGACGATAGACGTCCAGTCCTGGTTGGCAGGGTCGGCCATCCACACATCCATGACATAAGAGATGGCCATAAGCACGGTGAGCACACCCACAAAGGGATTGATAAAAGCCTTGGCGAGCATCACTAAAGGATGTTTTCTTGCCTCGTGCACAATCTCATTGTTACCATAAACCGACTGGCGATTGCCTACCTCTTCGTCGGTGAGCCCCAACGAGGTGGTATGGAAGTAAGTATACACCGAATCCATAGACACCCGTGCTGCATTCAATACCTTCTCGGCATCGAAAGCAATCTTTCTGTTGTTCTTTCTAATCTTCCACATAATTACTTGACTTAAAAGGATTATTCGTTTGGCGTGCAAAACTACTCAATGTATCCTAAAGACACCGTTAGAAAACCATTAGAACAATATTAGAAAACTATTAGAGCCGGGAGGTGAGGTATAAAAATATAACGACCTATGCGTTGTCTTTAGCATAGGTCGTTATATCAGTAAGGAGCGACACCGCTTACCACAAAGCTATCTTTCCAGCTATACCCAGGTCAAGGGTGGCTGTAGAGATACCCAACGCCTGGAACACGCGGCTCATTGTAGGCAGAGTGATGACACTTGTTCCCTTTTCCAGCTTAGATATCTGCGCACGCTGAACTCCTATTCGCTCACCGAGCTCTTCCTGTGTCAGATTCTGAGCCAATCGCGCTTTGCGTATTGCTTCGCCAACGACATATGCATTGACATCTTCCTTGAGCTGGGCTTCAATCGCTTCACGTTCAGGCGTACCCCGCTTGCCCCAGAGCTTGTCCTTCATATCATCGGCTGCTATCAATTTCATCTGTGCCATAATACTATTCCTTTTTATTGTCAAAGTACTGTTTTCTTATCTTTTCTGCTTTATCTATCTCCTTTCGTGGCGTCTTTTGCGTCTTCTTGACGATGCCATGAGTTGCTATAATCAACGTGGATTGCTCTGTATCCCAAAAGGAAAAAAGACGATAGCAGATACCATCATAGAGAGTTCTAAACTCCCATATATTGGTATTCTCGAGCTTCTTGAAGATATCAACCTTCATTACGCCCTCCTCAACTTTGAAGATGTTGTAATAAATCTTCTGCTGTACCTTTAACGGCTGTTCATCCAAGAAACCTTTAGCTTCTTCTGTCAAAACAACTTTCAGCTTATTGATGCCCATCTTTATAATCTATGGCGCAAAGATAATGGTTTGTTTCCAAACAACGATACTTTTTGGCATTTTTCTTTCCATTAAGATGGAGATTTAACACTCTCTACCGAGCCTTACCATCATCTGCAACGCATTCAAGGCCACCTTACACATGAGGCAGCTGGACGACAAAGGTGGTGCCTTTGCCTTGTTCCGAATTGACGGTGATTTGGCCACCATGGAGGCAGACTATTTTCTGGGCGAGGGTCATCCCGATGCCATGGCCTTCGACGGTGCTCTCGCCGGAACCTCTATAGAATAAGGTGAAGAGATGCTGCTTATCTCTCTCGGTCATTCCCGCGCCGCTATCTACCATGCGCACCACGCTCCAGCGGTCTCTGAAGGAAATCTGGACAAGGGAAGAGTGGTTGGCAGAGTACTTGCAGTTGTTCTCGATAAGGTTGGCAAATGCAATATTGAGCAGATAGGGGTTGCCGAGCGTGGTAATGAGCCGGTCGTCATCGTCGTCTTCGTTGCCGAAAATCAGTTCGACGGTATAGTCAGGGTGCGCTCTGAGGATGAGCTGCCTCACATCGAGCAGGAGTTCGTCGAGCCTCACCTCTCTCATGCTTATCTCTTCCTTGCAGTAATCGGCCTTGGCGAGGTTGAGCAGTCCGTCTATCAGGCGGCTCATGCGCTTGGCGTCGAGCAGCACGTGGTGCATGGCCTGACGATACTGGTCGCCGCTGCGTTCCTTCTGCAGCGTCACATCGAGCTCGGCGGTCAGGGCTGCAAGCGGTGTTCGCAGTTCATGGGACACATTGCTGACAAACTGGCGCTGCGAGTTGAAGGAGGTTTCAAGGCGGTCGAGCAGCGCATTGAAGGCAAGGCAGAGTTCGCCCAGCTCGTCTGTCTCATTCTTGACAGGGATGCGGCGGTCTATGCGCGACGCGGTGATGGTCTCTGCCTCGCTGACGATGTTGCGGATGGGCTTGAGCGCAAGGCGAGCCAGGAAATAGCCCGCCACGAAGAGCAGCGACAAGCCCACGACAAACAATACCAGCAGCGTCTGCCGCAGTGCCACCTGATTAGTGTGTCCGTAGCCGTCGTAAGCAGCCGCCGTGACCACATACTGCTGTCCATGGTAGAGATAGACCATGCCTATGCCTTGATACTTGCCGATGTGGAACTCTATCTCACGCTTGTTCAGAATTTCATTAATCATGGCCTGGGTCTCCTTGACGATGTCGTTGTGGATGGCGTCGTGATAGAGCATTCTGAAGTCTGTGGTATAGACAGCCACCTCTACCTCGTTGATAAACTTCCTGTTGTTGAGATACACCGACTGCATGGTCTTGGCATCCACCTGTCCGGCGAGGAAAAGGTTGGCCTTGGTGATGGCCTCGCTCTTCAGGTTGCGGAAGAACGTCTGGTCGCGCGTGTGCTCACTGACGAGGTATATCAGCGTCAGACACAGCATGAAGATGGTGGCGGTGATGCCAGTGTTCTTCAGCGTGAGGGCTGTACGTATCTTCATGGTCTGTCGGTGAATATGAATCCTACGCCAGGCTTGGTGTGGATGAGTTTGACGGCGAATTGCTTGTCTATCTTCTTACGCAGATAGTTGATGTAGACATCTATGAAGTTGGTGCCGGTATCAAAGTGGGTGTTCCACACCTTCTCAGCTATCTCCACGCGGCTCACCACTCTCTCGGCGTTCTCTGCCAGATAGACCAGCAGACTGTATTCCTTGGGCGAGAGCCTGATGGCCACTCCGCCGCGCATTACCTCCTGCCGCTCGAGGCTGATGTGCAGGTCGGCATAGGCGATGTCTCTCGCCACATCGGTGCCCACCGTCGTGCGCCGCTTCAGGAGCACCTTCACGCGAGCCAGAAGCTCCCTGAAGTCGAAGGGCTTGACCATATAGTCGTCGGCACCCATGTCGAAGCCCTCGAGCTTGTCGTCGGCAGTGCCCAGGGCGGTAAGCATAAGGATGGGTATCTGCTCGTCGGCCTGCCGGATGGACTGGCAGAGCTCGAAGCCGTTCAACTTGGGCAGCACTATGTCTGAGATGACCAGCTGGAAAGAGTTGGACTGAAACAGCCGCCACCCCATCTCGCCGTCATAGGCGACAATTACCTGATAGCCGTTTTCCTCGAGGCCTATCTTGAGCAGGTCGGCCACGCGCTTCTCGTCTTCTATCACTAATATCTGTATCATATTCACCTCCTTGGCTGTTGTTGTAGAGTGACTGTCGGCCGACGACGGGCTGAGACTCTCTGCGTCCGTCATCGACGTGGCGGCGGTGCATGATGGGGCACCCCGCGACGCTGCAAATTTACAGGTTTCTATGCACAAAGCGGCACCCTCGGCCCACTTTTCTGCTCCCGCCGTGCTGCTGTTGTGGCTCTCCGGCCACAGCCTACACCTCTATCTTATACACATTGGTCTCCTTGCTGCCGAAGCCCATGTGGCGGTAGAGCCTGTTGGCAGCCACGCGCGAGGGGCGCGAGGTGAGCATCACCGTGCAGGGCGACACGCTCCGCGCCTGGTCTATGGCACTCTCCACCAGGCGTGTGGCTATACCGCGGCCGCGCCATCGGGCATCGACCACCACATCCTCTATCCAGGCACGGCGCCCCGTGGGGATGGTGTAGATACACACCGACACCATGCCCACGATGCGCTCTCCGGCGCGAGCCACCAGCAGATGGCAGTGGGGCAAGGCAAGCATCTCGGAGATACGGGCAGAGTCGGCCGAAGCCTCATCGGTGAGTTGGGCCAGAAGCCGCGAGATGTCGGCTTCGGCATCGGGAGTAAGCTCGACGAGCCTACCCACCACGGGGGATATGTCGCTACTTGTGGTCATTGGCTTTGGTGATTTTCATTGTTCTGAGCACAGCCTTCTGCCCGGCAGTGATGCGGTAGCTCTCACAGGCTTTCTGGATGGTCTTGTTGTGTACCCATACGCCGAGCCTGCGCTGCTGCAGATAGGGGATGGCGGCATCCCACTGCTTGGCAAGCGCCGTGGCAAAAAACCATGCCACCATCATCCTCACGTAATACTCGTCGCTCTCCACGGCGGCGGCCGCGTCGAGCACCGATGGGCTGAAACGGCTGTCGAGGAAGTGGGTCATCAGCATCGCCAGCCCGAAGCGGCAGGTGTAGACATGTGGCGAGCGGCTCCACTCCACAGCCTTGTCCATCAGCCTCGCGGGATGACGGCCGAAGACCTTGGGCGACATGATGTCGCACACCGCCCAGTTGTCTACATAGGGCAGAAACTCTTCGACCCTCGCCACACACTCGTCCATGTCCTTCAGCTGCGACAGAAGCAGCGCATGCAGCATGTTCTCGTCGTAATAGCGATGGGGCAGCAGGCTGAGGAAGCGGCTGCAGTCGGCCTCGCGGGCAAAGTCCTTGGCAAAGGCGCGCAGCAAGGGCACCCGTATGCCGATGATGCTGTCGGGAGCAACACCGGGCACCAGCCGCGCCTGAAACTCGGCATACTGCCGGTCGCGCAGGGCAAGGAGGCGGGGATATAATGGCGTCATAATCACTGTTTGGTGTACAAATGTACAACAAAAAATCAATTCGGGCAGAATGATGACCGAAAAAACGCATACCGTCACCACATATTTTGTGCCGGCACGTACAGACGGGCTGGCGGAGGGCTGGCTGGCAGAGAGGGCGACCATGGCGATGGGCAGCGTATCCGGCACCAAATGCAGAGAGACGACCATGGCAGTCATTGCGTGGTGGGAAATAGTGGATGCGTGGCTGTATAGCATGATTTCAGAGCCCGATTTTTACATTTCACAGTTTGCAACCAGTCTATAGGTGATGACAGACAGGATATCGGCAGCAGAGGACAGGATGAGAGGCAACCGCCTGGAAACGAGGATGACGGCCACGGGTGCCGTCGGCGGCGGGCGGGGCTCTGAAGGGGGCTCGGTGGCAGCGGCTGGTGCCTTCAGCCGTAGCCGATGCAAGGTCGGGGTGGGCGCAACGGAAGCTCCCACCGCCTCGGAAAGCCAAAAAAATGTGTGATTTATAGACTCTTATGCCCCAAGTGTCGATATTTATTTGTACTTTTGCACCATTATTAATAATGTAATTACTATATTTATCCACATCATGAAGATAGAGAACCGCATAAACGAGTCGGTAAAGGCTGCCATCAATGCCCTTTACGGACAGGACGTACCCGAGACGATGATACAGTTGCAGAAAACCAAGGCCAACTTTGAGGGGCACCTCACACTGGTGGTCTTTCCCTTTCTGAAGCTGTCGAAGAAGAAGCCCGAAGACACTGCGCAGGAGATAGGCGAATATCTGGTTGCCCACTGTGACGACGTGGCGCGTTTCAACGTGGTAAAGGGTTTCCTCAACCTGGTGGTAGCCCCCAAGGCTTGGGTGGCTCTGCTCAATGATATCAATGGCGACGAGCGCTTCGGCGAAAAGCCCGTGACCGAGAAGTCGCCTCTGGTGATGATAGAGTACTCTTCGCCCAATACCAACAAGCCTCTCCACCTGGGCCATGTGCGCAATAACCTGCTGGGCTGGTCACTGGCACAGATTATGGAAGCCAACGGCAACCGCGTGGTGAAGACCAATATCGTAAACGACCGCGGTATACACATCTGCAAGAGCATGCTGGCATGGCTCAAGTGGGGCAACGGCGAGACTCCGGAGACCAGCGGCAAGAAGGGCGACCATCTGATAGGCGACTACTACGTGGCCTTCGACAAACACTACCGTGAGGAGGTGGCCCAGCTCAAGGCACAGTATCTGGCAGAGGGCATGGACGACGAGGCAGCTACCGAGAAGGCCAAGGCCGAGGCTCCCCTCATCAAGGAAGCCCACGAGATGCTCGTGAAGTGGGAACAGGGCGACGCCGAGGTGCGCAGCCTGTGGAAGAAGATGAACGACTGGGTCTATGCCGGTTTCGACGAGACCTACAAGGCACTGGGCGTGGGCTTCGACAAGATATACTACGAGTCCAACACTTATCTCGTGGGCAAGAAGAAGGTGGAGGAAGGTCTGGCCAAGGGCCTCTTCTTCCGCAAGGACGACGGCAGCGTGTGGGCCGACCTCACCCAGGACGGCCTGGACCAGAAGCTGCTGCTCCGCTCCGACGGCACCAGCGTCTACATGACCCAGGACATCGGTACAGCCGAAATGCGCTTCAATGACTTCCCCATCGACAAGATGATCTACGTGGTGGGCAACGAGCAGAACTACCACTTCCAGGTGCTCTCGCTGCTGCTCGACCGCCTGGGCTTCAAGTGGGGCAAGGACCTCGTACACTTCTCTTACGGCATGGTAGAACTGCCCAACGGCAAGATGAAGAGCCGCGAGGGAACGGTGGTCGACGCCGACGACCTGGTGGCCGAGATGATTAAGGACGCACGCCAGACCAGCGACGAGCTGGGCAAGTTTAAGGACATGACCGAAGAGGAGCGCCAGGAGATAGCCCGCATCGTGGGCATGGGCGCGCTCAAGTACTTCATCCTCAAAGTCGACGCCCGCAAGAATATGCTCTTCAACCCCGAAGAGAGTATTGACTTCAACGGCAATACCGGCCCCTTCATCCAGTACACCTATGCCCGTATACGCAGCATCATGCGCCGCGCTCAGGCCGAGGGTATCGCGCTGCCCGCCGCCCTCGACGCCGACACCGAACTCAACGCCAAGGAGATAGAGCTGGTGCAGAAGATGAACGACTTCGGTGTGGCTGTCGCCGACGCCGGCAACAACTACAACCCCGCAGGTATAGCCAACTACTGTTATGAGCTGACCAAGGAGTTCAACCAGTTCTACCACGACTACAGCATCCTCAATGCCGATACCGCCGAGCAGAAGAGCGCCCGTCTGGTGCTCGCTGCCAACGTGGCCAAGATACTCAAGAACGGTATGGCGCTGCTGGGCATCGAGGTGCCCGAGCGCATGTAAACAGATATCACCGCCAGCTATGACCGCAGTAACCAACCCACCCGACTGGCGACACGACACGGTGCTGCCACTTCCTGCCGAAGTGGTGGCCAACGCGTGGGCGGTAGACGCCGCCTGCTCGGGCAACCCCGGACCCATGGAGTACCAGGCCATCGACCTCGCCACAGGCGCCCAGGTGTTCCACTTCGGTCCCATGCACGGCACCAACAACATCGGAGAGTTTCTCGCCATCGTACATGCCCTGGCGCTGATGGAGCAGCGGGGCATCCGCGACAGGGTAATCTACAGCGACTCCTACAACGCCATACTCTGGGTGCGCAAGAAGCAGTGCAAGACCAAGCTCGAGCGCAACGCGCAGACCGAGGGGCTCTACCGCATCATCCAGCGTGCCGAGAACTGGCTCCGCACCCACACCGTAAGCGTGCCCATCATGCAGTGGGAGACCCGCAAGTGGGGCGACATTCCCGCCGATTTCGGCCGTAAGTAATACAATAACATCAATCACATACACAATCATGGACACTATAAAGAAAGACTTCGCTTCCAAACTCTTGGAGATTAAAGCCATCAAGTTGCAGCCACAGAACCCGTTCACATGGGCATCGGGATGGAAATCACCCTTCTACTGTGACAACCGCAAGACACTGTCGTTTACCGACGTGCGCAGCTATGTAAAACTCGAGTTGGCCCACGCCATCCTCGCCCACTTCCCCCAGGCCACAGCCGTGGCTGGCGTGGCCACAGGAGCCATCGCCCAGGGCGCCATGGTAGCCGACGAGCTCAACATGCCTTTCTGCTACGTGCGCTCCAAGGCCAAGGACCACGGCATGGGCAACCTCATTGAGGGCGAACTGCCCGTAGGTGCCAAGGTGGTGGTCGTAGAAGACCTCATCTCTACCGGAGGCAGCTCGCTCAAGGCAGTAGAAGCACTGCGACAGGCCGGATTTGAGGTAGTAGGCATGGTAGCCTCATACACCTATGGCTTTGCCGTAGCCGAGGAAGCCTTCGCCAAGGCCGGTGTCAAGCTCGTCACCCTCACCGACTACGAGCACGTGGTGGAGCGTGCCCTCGAGACAGGATACATCCAGGACAGCGACGTAGAGCTGCTGCACCGCTGGCGCAAAGACCCCGCCCACTATCAGGTATAGCCGCCCATAATCACGTCAAGACCTATGAGCAGCAAATTTGAAAGCAGCATACGCGAGATACCTTATGCCCAGCAGAAGGTATACGACGCCCTGAGCGACCTGTCCAATCTCGAGCGCATACGCGACCGCATCCCCCAGGACAAGCTCGAAGACTTCTCCTTCGACGCCGACCACATAGCCGTCAAGGCGCCTATGGTGGGCGAGATAAGACTGCACATCATCGAGCGCGAAGAGCCCAAGACCATCAAGTTTGAGACCGAGCAGAGCCCTGTGCCCTTCACCTTCTGGATACAGCTGCTGCCCGTGACAGACACCACGTGCAAGATGAAGCTCACCATCAAGGCCGAGCTCAACCCCTTTATCAAGGGAATGGTACAGAAGCCGCTGCAGGAAGGCATCGAGAAGATAGCCGACGCGCTGCAGGCAATCAGATATGAATAAGTGACCGCAATGAACAAACTCTGGGAAAAGGATTTTGAAGTAAACAAGGAGATAGAGCGCTTCACCGTGGGCCGCGACCGCGAGCTCGACCTCTATCTCGCCAAGTACGACGTGCTGGGCTCGATGGCCCACATCGCCATGTTGGAGTCGATAGGTCTGCTCGCCCACGACGAGCTCGTGGCGCTTACCGCCGAACTCAAGCACATCTACCACGTGGCCGACGAGGGCCGGTTTGTCATCGAAGACGGCGTGGAAGACGTACACTCGCAGGTGGAGCTGATGCTCACCCACAAGCTCGGCGACATGGGCAAGAAGATACACTCTGGCCGCTCGCGCAACGACCAGGTGCTGGTAGACCTCAAGCTCTTCACCCGCCACCAGCTGATGGACGTGGTGGAGCTTACCCACAGCCTCTTCGATGAGCTGATACAGAAGAGCAACCAGTATCGCCACGTGCTGATGCCGGGCTATACCCATCTGCAGATAGCCATGCCGTCGAGCTTCGGTCTGTGGTTTGGAGCCTACGCCGAATCGCTGGCCGACGATATGCTGTATCTGCAAGCCGCCTATCGCATGACCAACCGCAACCCATTGGGTTCGGCAGCGGGCTATGGCTCTTCATTCCCCCTGGACCGCTCGATGACCACGCGGCTGCTGGGTTTTGACTCGATGGACTACAACGTGGTCTATGCCCAGATGGGCCGAGGCAAGATGGAGCGCAACGTGGCCTTCGCCCTCGCCACAGTGGCGGGCACAGTGGCCAAGATGGCGTTCGACGCATGTATGTTCAACTGCCAGAACTTCAACTTCGTGAAACTCCCCAAGGAGTGTACCACAGGCTCGAGCATCATGCCACACAAGAAGAATCCGGATGTGTTTGAGCTAATCCGTGCCAAGTGCAACAAGCTGCAGAGCCTGCCACAGCAGATAATGATGATTATGAACAATCTGCCTGTGGGCTACTTCCGCGACCTGCAGATTATCAAGGAGGTGTTTATCCCCGCGTTCGACGAACTCAAAGACTGTCTGCAGATGGCCGCCTATATCATCAACCGCATGGAGGTCAACGAGCATATACTCGACAACGCCATGTACGACCCCATGTTCTCAGTCGAGGAGGTCAACCGGCTGGCAGCCCAAGGCATGCCCTTCCGCGACGCCTACAAGAAGGTGGGACTGGAGATCGAGGCGGGCACTTTCAGCGCCGACCGCAACATACACCACACCCACGAGGGCTCGATGGGCAATCTCTGCAACGACCGGATAACCCAACTCATGGAAGATACGCTCAGCGGCTTCCACTTCGAGCGTGTCGCCGAAGCCGAACGATTACTCCTGGAAGGATGAAGCATATACATTATTATATAATAGCAATCGTGATGACGGTTGTCCTTGTGGCCTGTGGCGACGAGGGCAACCGTTTTAGCAGCTACCACTGCAATCTGACCATCGACAACAGCAAGCACCTCAACGCCGTGCTCGCCTCGGCGATGGACGCCAACAATGCCGGCACGTTCTGCATCATCGGCTTCACCCTCAAGGGCGGCGCCAAGCACTACACGTTCAGCAACAGCCAGGGGCTCACCAGTACCAGCATCTTCAACGCCATCGACGACAGGATGAAGATGCAGGAGCACATAGGCATGAACGGCCGCCTCATCGTGGGATACAGCAATATGGAATACCCAGCGGTCTTCTACGCCTACGACGGTGAATGTCCCAACTGCTTTGACCTCAACGCGCTGCCCATGCGTTCCTACCCGCTCAGCATAGACAGCAAGGGCACAGCCACCTGCGCCCACTGCCACCGCCAGTACCGCCTCAACCAGGGAGGCTTTGTGGCCAACAACACCGGCAACCACCTCACCGAATACCGCGCCGACCCTCCCCAGCCCCACGGCGTGCTCCGCGTCTACTGACGACGACTCTGGGCGAAAGCAAACGATTTTGCCCAAAGTGTCAAAGAAAGTGGGAGAAATGTTTGATTATCCACCCACAAAAGCGTACCTTTGCGGAGTTAATGCACTTATTATGATGACACTTTCACACATAACTGCTGCCGAAGCGGCGGCGATGATTAAGGACGGCGACAATCTCGCCCTGTCCGGATTTACCCCCAATGGCAACCCCAAGGCCATCTTCCGCGAACTGTCGCAGCGCGCCATCCGTGAGCACGAGGCCGGCAACCCCTTTGCCATAGGCATCTTCACCGGAGCCTCGTCGTGCCAGAGCGTGGAGGGCGACATGGCCAACGCCCATGCCATCAAGTTCAGGGCACCCTTCTCTACCAATGCCGACTTCCGCAACCACGTCAACCTCGAGGAGATTGACTACGAAGACATGCACCTGGGCCACATGGCAGAGCGCATGCGCCACGGCTTCTACGGCGGGATGGACTGGGCAGTCATCGAAGTGTCTCACTATGAAATCGTGGGCAACACCTGCCGCGCCTACCTCACCTCGGCAGGCGGCATCGTGACCACCGCCGCGAGACTCGCCAAGCGCGTGATACTCGAGCACAACACCTTCCACAACCCCAACTCACGTTTCCTCCACGACACCTACGAGCCAGCCGACTGTGGATTCGGGCGGCAGCCCATCCCCGTGCTCGCGCCTTACGACCGCGTGGGCCACGACTATGTGGCCATCGACGTCGACAAGATAGTGGGCGTCATAGACAGCTGCATACCCGAAGAGGCACGCGCCTTCAAGGACGTCGACGAGTTTACCTCAAAGATGGGTCACTATGTGGCCGAATTCCTGGTCGACGACATGAAGCACGGCCGCATACCGCCACAGTTCCTGCCCATACAGAGCGGCGTGGGAGCCACCGGCAACGCCGTGCTGGCAGCCCTGGGCGCCAACGAGCACATACCACGCTTCAATGTCTACTCCGAAGTGGTACAGGACGCCGCCATCAAGTGGATGCTTGAAGGCAAAATCATCGACGCCTCGGCCACAGCCATGACCGTCACCAATGAGTGTCTGCACACCGTCTACGACAATATGGACTACTTCTCCAAGCACCTCACCATACGCCAGAGCGAGGTGGCCAACAGCCCCGAAGTCATCAGGCGACTGGGCGTGATAGCCCTCAATACCGCCATCGAGTGCGACCTCTACGGCAACGAGAACTCCAGCCATATCTGCGGCTCCAAACTCATGAACGGTATCGGCGGAAGCTGCGACTACGAGCGCAACGGATACATAAGCGTATTCACCACACCATCGATAGCCAAGGGAGGCAGGATAAGCGCCATCGTGCCCATGTGTACCCACGTAGACTCGACCGAACACGACGTAGACGTCATCGTGACCGAACAGGGCGTGGCCGACTTGCGCGGCAAGGGACCCCGCCGCCGCGCCGAGGAAATCATCAACCACTGCGCCCACCCCGACTACCGCCCGCTGCTGCGCGAGTATCTGCGCATAGCCGACAAGGGCCATGAGCCACAGTCGATGACCGCCGCCTTCGCCATGCACGACACGCTGAGGAAGAAGGGCGACATGAGACTTACCAACTTCAGCGAATATCTCAAGTAGACTCCATTGGACAAGATAACCCAAGAGAAACAGACAGTAGAGCTCATGGTAAGGCTCTACTGTCTGCATTATGAAGGCCACGAGCAGCTCTGCCCCCGCTGCCGTGCGCTGATAGACTATGCCCACCAGCGCCTCGACCATTGTTCGTCTGGCAATGGCAAAGGCTCGTGCCGCCGCTGCCCCATCCACTGCTACCGCCCCGACATGCGCAGCCTCATGCGACAAGTGATGCGCTATTCGGGCCCGCGCATGCTGCTGCGCCACCCCTGGGCCACGCTGCGCCACTGGCTGTCGTGACCTCCACTTCGGGCATCACCCTTCCCGCTGTCAGCGCCACTCTTCCCGCCTCGGGCACCATTCTTCCCGCTGTCTGCACCACTCTCCCCACTATCACCACCACTCTTCCCACCACTGGGGCAAGCCCATAGCGCCTCGCCGCCACCACAGTCGCTGCACTGCCCATGGCCCTTGCCGACGCGCTTCGGCCGACAACCTCATCGACATCGGCCGGTATCGACATCCACTTCGGCCGACACTCACATCGACATCGGCCGACACTCATGACCGACGACGCTCAGCGCGCCGCCACCCGCCATTGCCGCTGCCGTCGCGACGCCCTTTCTGCCAAGCCTCGGGACTCTGCCCGGCCGGCTTTCTGCCCCCGACCGCCACAGCTCCACACAGCAGCTCCACATATATTATAAATAAACCTTAATATATACCATAAGAACTCTAAAATTTGGATGAAACCTTTGCATATATCAATTATTTGGCTTACCTTTGCACCGTTTCTAAATGCGGCAATAGCTCAGTTGGTAGAGCACGACCTTGCCAAGGTCGGGGTCGCGAGTTCGAGTCTCGTTTGCCGCTCTTTTCTTGTCCTTTTTATTTTTAGAGAAACATCAAAATCAAATGAATTTATACATTAGATATTTCGATAAGGAAATTCTTGTTTACAGCGTTGAAGAAGCATTGGATTTTCTTCGTTCTATTCCAGAAGTTGATATTACCCCCAGTATGGAGAAAGACATACGTGAGTTTGCAAGCAACGATATGTTTTTCCCGAAGAGATATAAGGTTCGTCCGCGCGTATATTTTATAATGATAAAGACGACCGCTCAAAACATGGATGATTTCAAGCAGAAGAAAGCTGTACGCCCAATGGTTCCAGGTATGAATGACCGCCGCGACTTGATAGCCTCTGTCACCACTAAACTTACGGAGATTTGCGAAGGATGGTATGAGGGCAGTTTGGATTTCAAGCGCGTTGTAATGGTTCCCAATACCGGCAAGCACGAATATAGAGATACCCATTTTGAGGTAAGGTGCAAAGCCGTGTCGGGCATGGACTGCTATAACCGGATGGTAGAATATCTGCGCCAGCGCGTCGACGCTCGCAGCCAATTCCCTTCTGCCAAGGGTAAAAACTTTAAGTTCTCTTATTTAGGAAGATGGAAGGAGGAATGTGACTTATGAATAAAGTAATGTTGATAGGCAATGTGGGCAAAGATCCTGATGTGCGCTACTATGAGGCTGACCAGGCCGTAGCCCAAGTATCACTTGCAACCACCGAGCGCGGATACACCCTTCAAAATGGCACACAGGTGCCAGACCATACAGACTGGCACAATCTTGTCTTCTATCGCAACTTAGCCAAAATTGTCGAAAAATACGTTAAGAAGGGTGACAAGTTGTATATAGAAGGACGCATACGTTACCGTTCGTATGATGACAAGCAGGGCAACCGTCGATATTTGACGGAGATTTTAGTGGAAAATATGGAAATGCTTACCCCGAAAGCTACAACTCAGCCCACGCCCACAACCGAACAGGGCAAGACTGATGGTGGCACTGCCTCTGCCGAAAACAACAAGGTACTTCCATTTTAATTAAGGTTATTCTGACATTGGACATTACATTTCTATCTGAAACATTAAGCGATGTACACTTGAATGCGCCATCCTTTGGCGTACTCTTTGCCTTCGTCATGGCAATATTGCTGTTGTTTGTATCTGGGTTTGCCAGTGCTTCCGAGATAGCATTCTTCAGTTTGTCTCCTTCTGATGTATCTGAACTCGAGCAGTCAAAGACGAAGAAGGACAAGCATATAAGTATGTTGCGCGAAGACAATGAGCGCACACTGGCAACCATCCTTATCGGTAACAATTTCGTAAATGTTACCATCATCATGCTATGCAACTATGCTTTTGGCAACTTAATCAGTTTTGGCGCCAAGGCTTATTGGCTGCAGTTTCTGAGCCTTACTGTCATCCTTACATTCCTGTTGCTCCTTTTCGGCGAGATTATACCAAAGGTCTACAGTCGGCAGAATCCTTTAGCATATTGCCGAGTATCAGTTGGAGGAATAATGTTCATGCGCCGGCTCTTTTGGCCACTCGAAACGATACTGATCAAGAGCGGCATTTTCTTGGAGAAGATGGTGCACAAGGAAAACCAGCATCTGAGCATGGATGACCTGGAACAGGCATTGGAGTTGACTGACAAGAACGAAATCAAGGACGAAAAGAGCATCCTGCAAGGCATCATCCGCTTTGGCGATGAGACGGCGAAGGAAATTATGACCAGCCGACAGGACATCGTCGATATAGACATTCGTAGCTCGTTTTCTGAAGTGATGTCATGCATTCTGGAAAATAACTACAGTCGCATTCCTGTCTATCAGGACAATGATGACAACATACGCGGTATTTTGTATATCAAGGATCTGCTGCCTCACGTCTCCAAGCCGGCCAATTTCAGATGGCAGAGTCTGATTCGCTCGGGTTATTTTGTTCCCGAGACCAAAAAGATAGACGACTTGTTGCGCGAATTCCAAGAAAACAAAATCCATATTGCCATTGTGGTAGATGAATTTGGCGGCACCTGCGGCTTGGTTACGCTTGAGGATATTCTGGAAGAAATAGTAGGCGAAATCAATGACGAATACGATGATGACGAAAAAACGTATTCCAAGATTAATTATAATACCTACCTGTTTGAGGGTAAAACACTGCTAAGTGATTTGAGCCGAATTCTTAATGTCGATGACGACGCCTTCAGCGATGTGGAAGGCGATGCTGATACTCTGGCAGGAATGTTGCTCGAAATCAAGGGAGACTTCCTTAGCCTGCATGAACGCATAGACTACAAGAATTACACCTTTGAGGTAATGGAGCTGGAGGGCAGACGCATCAGTAGGGTAAAGGTTATCGTACACGATTTGCACAATAATTGACCATGCCACTTATAAGTATTAACGCAATCGCACCTCAATGCCATTTGGGATTGTGGCGGATAGAAGACACCATAGTCGATATAATAGCAACTGACATTCGGTTGGCTGGCGTGGTTGATAAGATTGAGCATTTCCATTCAGAATCAAGACGCAAAGAAGTGCTGGCCGTCTATGGATTATTGTTTGCCATGACAGACAATCCCTGTTTACGTATTGAGCATGACGATTTGTCACGACCAGTAATCGACGGCTATCATGTCAGCATAAGCCATACCCGTGGCTATGCGGCACTGTTGCTCTCAACTCGGCACAAGGTGGCTATAGACATCGAATTCATCAGCAATAGGGTAGAGCGTGTCGCTTCCAAGTTCATCAGAAATGATGAGGTGGCAGACTCTCTCTATGCAAAACTCATCCATTGGAGCGCAAAGGAAACGATTTATAAGCTATTTGCTAACGAAAACTTGGACTTCTTTGATATGCGAATCGCCCCATTTGATCAGCGGGAAGAAGGAGATATCGAGGTAGATGACCTGAAAATAGAAAAAAAACAGTCGGTACATTATCTTTGCAATGACAAATATGTGCTTACCTATGCAACGGTTTAGAAAACTCTGCCTGGCTATTTGCCTTCTTCTGACATCAATAGCCACTCATGCGGAAAGCCGGGATACTATACAAATAATCCGTATAAATCCACAACATACCTTCCCCTTATCTGTCAAAGCAGGTAACTATAGTGGTATAACCTATTTGGGCAACAATGAATATCTCGTTGTCGATGACAAATCAGCATCAGATGGTTTCCATCTGTTTACTATAGAGATAGATAGCTTGACCGGAAATATTCTGTATGTATCCAATCATGGTTTTGTGTCATCGGGCATGGCCAACCGAGACGGTGAGGGGATAGCTTATATCAAGTCGTTCAATTCGGTACTAATAAGCGGAGAGGCTGATAATAGAATCTTGGAATATAGTCTGGATGGAACACCTACCGGACGAGAGGCCGAAATACCAGAAATCTTCAAGAATTCTGCTGCAAACATGAGGTTTGAAGCCTTGGGATATTCCGAGTCTATGCATCGCTTATGGACCTGTAATGAAAGCCCATTGAATGGAGATGGGGGTAGGGCTGACGTCAACAACCCGATTGAAAACCGATTACGTTTTCAATCTTTCAGTGACTCTCTTAAGGCTATGGAGCAATATGTTTACAAAATGGACAAACCTTTTGCCAGAAAACCTTCCAAGTATTATGCCATGGGCGTCTCAGCCATAACACCTCTTGCCGACGGGTCACTGCTTGTTTTGGAACGAGAATTCTACGTTCCCCCAATGTTTATGGGTAGTTTTGTAAACTGCAAGATTTATCAAGCCTGGCCCTCATTGCCTATAACGCATGATAAAGAAATCACAGCAGACGAAACACCTGTTATGGATAAATTCCTTTTGGCGGAATGGAAAACTAACATAGGACTTTTCAAACGAAATATTGCCAATTATGAAGGCATGTGCTTGGGCCCACAACTTGCCGATGGCTCGCAAGTTGTAGTCTTGGTGTCAGACTCACAGGGGCAATATGCGAATACACTAAAGGACTGGTTCAAAACCATTGTCATAAAATAGGCAGTAAAATAAAAAAGTGCCAATGCAAAGCAATGGCACTTTCATATTCGTTGTAATCTACTTAATCCTGAACAGGAATCTTCTTGACACGACGCTCATGACGACCACCTTCAAATGTGGTTGCAAAGAACTTGTTCATTATGGCTTCAGCCGTCTTGTTGTCTATAAAGCGACCAGGAAGAACCAATACATTTGCATCGTTGTGCTGACGAATGAGGCCGGCAATCTCAATACACCATGCCAATCCTGCGCGAACAGCCTGATGCTTGTTCAAGCAAATCGCCATACCTTCTCCACTGCCGCATATAGCAATGCCTGGATAAACTTCGCCACTTTCTATACCTTTAGCCAACTCGTGAGCGAAATCAGGATAGTCAACACTTGAGTCACTATATGTACCATAATCTTTGTAAGAATAACCTTTCTTCTCAAGATAATCGATAACAAACTGCTTTAATGGATAGCCTGCGTGATCGCAAGCGACTCCGACTGTCTTTACGTCCATAGTTTTAATTGTTTAGAAGTTCTTTAACTTGGTTATATACATTCTGGGCTGTGAAGCCTAACTTTTCATCCAACACCTTATAAGGAGCAGAGAATCCGAAGCTATTAAGACCGAATACCTTGCCATTCTCACCTACAAGACCTTCAAGAGTGACAGGAAGTCCGGCTGTGAGACCAAAGCGCTTGACACCTGCGGGCAGAACCATCTGCTGGTATTCTTTGCTCTGTCGACGGAACAATCCTTCTGATGGCACGCTCACGATACGAACCTTAATGCCATCTTGGCGCAAAAGTTCTGCACCGGCCTGCAGCGTTGACACTTCAGAACCGCTTGCAAGCAGCACCACATCAAACGCCTCATCTGAGCCAGCCACGATATATGCACCCTTGCGAGCTTGCTGATAATCGTTGCCTTCGGGCAAATTCTTGATTCCTTGACGTGAGAATATCAATGCTGTCGGCGTATCCATATTCTCCATTGCCATCTGCCAACATACTGTAGCCTCATTGGCATCAGCAGGACGGAATACGCGAACCGAATCCTTGCCGTGATGATTTTTCAGTTTCTCCATGAGTCTGATTTGAGCCTCTTGCTCTACAGGTTCATGAGTAGGTCCATCTTCACCGACACGGAACGCATCATGAGTCCAGATAAACTTGATTGGCACTTCCATCAATGCCGCCAATCTGACAGCGGGCTTCATATAGTCAGAGAACACGAAGAATGTTCCACATGCAGGAATGACTCCGCCATGGAGATACATACCTATACACATGCAAGCCATAGTAAGCTCGCTGACGCCTGCCTCAAAGAACGCACCTGTGAAATCGTCCTTGCTAAGATCATGTGTCTTCTTCAAGAAACCATCGGTCTTGTCGGAATTAGACAAATCGGCAGAGGAACAAATCATATTGGGAACCTGTTCGGCAAGAACGCCCAAGCAAGCCGCCGATGCTGCACGAGTAGCGATGTCTGGCTTTTGGATAAGACCACTCCAATCTATCTGAGGAGCATTGCCCGAGAACCAAGTGTCCTTAAGCTGAGCCTTATCCGGATTTTCTTCTGCCCACTTCTTTTCTGCCTTTCTACGCTCGGCAACGATTGTTCTCAATTCATTGGCACGATTGGCATAGAGAGCTTTTACTTCGTCGAAAATAACAAATGGATCATCAGGATTTCCACCAAGAGCAGTCACCGTATTGCGGTAAGCATTCCCGCCAAGGGGTGCGCCATGAGTCTTAATCGTATTTTCATAACTTGAGCCATCTTCTTTGAGTGCGCCTTTGCCCATAATGGTTTTGCCGATAATAAGAGTCGGGCGGTGTTGCTCAAGATTGGCCATGTCAAGGGCATGGCGAATTTCGTCGACATCATTTCCATTGATAGTAATAACATTCCAACCCCATGCTTCGTATTTTGCTTTGGTATCTTCCTGCATTACGACTTTACATTCGGTAGAAAGCTGAATGTCATTAGAGTCATAGAACATAATAAGATTGTTGAGCCCGAGAAGTCCGGCCAATCTACCGGCGCCTTGGGAAATTTCCTCTTCTATGCCACCATCTGAAATGTAGGCATAAATCTTATGCTGCATGACGGTTCTCCCGAGACGTGCCTCCAAGAACTTTTCGGCAACAGCAGCACCCGCTGCAAATGTATGTCCCTGACCTAACGGACCTGATGTATTCTCAATACCACGGCGGATGTCACGTTCTGGATGACCTGGAGTAGGAGAGTCCCACTGGCGGAACTGCTTCAACTCGTCTATTGTAAATTTTCCCTGTAAGGCAAGTGCTGAATATAACATGGGCGACATGTGGCCGGGATCAAGGAAGAAGCGGTCACGTCCTGTCCACGTTGCATCATCTGGATCATAAACCATATACTCGGAAAAAAGCACATTAATAAAATCTGCTCCGCCCATAGCACCTCCAGGATGGCCTGAATTAGCTTTCTCTACCATAGAAACAGCCAAAATGCGGATATTGTCGGCTGCACGGTTCATAACTTTCGTTTCGTTCATTATATAATAATATTATATGGTCCTCATTATATCTGTCGGCACACTACTTGACTCTAAATCTGTATGCTGTATGGCTAATGTATGTCTCGCCAGGTTTGATATATGAAGATGGGAAATTAGGATTGTTCGGTGAATCGGGGTATTTCTGGCTTTCCAGGCATACCGACGCATGCTTGGGATAAGCAATGCCATGCTTTCCTTTGATTTTACCATCAAGGAAATTGCCTGTATATACTTGTACGCCAGGCTCAGTAGTGAACATTTCAAGACAAATTCCTGTATTGGGAGCATAAAGGCTTGCAGCAACTATCTTGTCGTTACCTTTTCCTTTGGTATATGTGTTCAGGCACCAATTGTGGTCATATCCTCTGGCATACTTGATTTGCTCAAAACTTGTATCACCAATCGTTTCATAAAGCGCATGACGTTTGGTAAAATCCAATGGAGTGCCATAGACAGGCTTGATCTTGCCATTGGGTATAAAAGTCGAATCAATTGGGGTATAATTGTCTGCATTAATATAAAGAACCATATTTGTACCTGCCTGGCTCATATCGCCGGTCAGATTAAAATAAGAATGGTTGGTCATATTGATTACAGTCTCTCTATCAGTAGTAGCTTCGTACTTGATATCCAATACATTATCGCTTGTTAATGTATAAATGACTTTAGCGGTTACCGTTCCAGGAAAATTGTTGTCTCCATCGGGAGATACAATTGATAATTGCAGAGTACTGTCATTCGGTTGAACCGCATCATATACTTGATACTGCCATCCAGACGGACCGCCATGCAGACAGTGGCCAAAGTTATTGGTCGGTAGCTGAATTGTCTTTCCGCCAACTTTAAGCTGTCCCTTATTGATTCTATTGGCATAACGGCCAATAGATGCACCGAAATCACTGGGTGTATTGACCGTATCAGCATATTGATGAATATTGTCAAAACCCAAGACCACATCTGTCAATTGTCCAGCTTTGTTGGGAACACACAATGAAACGAGTCTTCCACCATAATTGGTGATACAGGCTTCCATACCACTTTCATTGGTCAAGGTAAACAGCTTTACGGCTTTGTTGTTGATTATGGTATCAAAATCAGCAGGGTTAAGTCCAGAGATAGTACGCTGTCCACCACCTGAGCAAGCGCAGAGGAAAACGGTTATAATTCCAATGCATAATGTTAGATTTCTGACTCTTTTCATTATTTCGTTGTTTTTAGTATTATTTCCTTTTTGGGTGTAAATATACATCTTTTTTTTTAGATAAATGGCCATTTGCAATGATTATTTTCTAATGGATACAAAAAAAGCCACTGTCCGTATAGAACAATGGCTTTTTTATAATTATTAGATGATATTATTTGCCGTAAGAACCTATGCTAAATTAGCATACTTTGTGAGCACCGTCATTGATAACGACGTTGTATACAGCAGGCTCATGACCATATTTCTCGGCAAACTTCTGCTTTGCATTAGCAATGAATGAGTCATAAATACTGTCCTTTACCAGATTGATGGTACAGCCTCCGAAGCCACCGCCCATGATGCGACTTCCTGTGACACCATTTTCCTTAGCCAACTCATTGAGATAGTCGAGCTCCTCGCAAGAAACTTCATACTCCTTGCTAAGGCCGTCATGGGTCTCATACATCTTTTGGCCTACGGTCTCATAATCGCCTTTCTGCAAAGCATCTCCTTTTGCCGAACTGTTGCAAATAGTGCAACTCGGAATAAGATTATAAAAGCTAAGCGACATAATAGGATATAAACTTTCAGGAAACCAATGATCTAAAGCTGGTCTTGCAATTCGAGAATCATCATTTTCTTTTTTACCATTTTTCAAGTCCTTGATAACAGTAAAAGTATATTGACGGTTACAATAAGTGCAAACTTCTTGTTCTTTCACCCTTGTTAACCAATATGACTTGCTCTTACTGTGAGAAAGAACCTTATTGTAGCCAAAGATTTCCAATAATGTTTTCCGGCTAAACGTGCTGTTTCCATGCCCTCTTTAGTTCTTTGGCGTAAATCCATTACTTCTTTCTCTGCTTGGT
>OQWM01000312.1_pt1 | contig 29340 bp, 18 predicted proteins | sample 1691531 | NCBI WGS metagenome assembly OQWM01 (sample SAMN03418257, study PRJEB22391) | human gut metagenome | biome: human-gut; feature: organic feature; material: feces | host: Homo sapiens | place: Tanzania | collected 2013-01
ATGACGGTGGGGATGGTGGAGACGACACGGAGGAAAACTCGTTTTCCGACAGTCGACACCACCATCCACGCCAAGGCGAAGCCGACAGCCGCCGCCACGGTTTTTTGTATTTATTTCATCCTCTTATAGACGCAATAAATGGTGGATAAAAACGTGCAATAGAGCCCACCCAAGCAACAGGACAATGGAATGAAATGAGTAAGTGGATATTATCAGAAGATAGACTCACTGGTCTCGGTGGTAAACCGCTCGAGCGCCTTGATGCCCATGATGGAATTGCCGTGCTTGTTGAGTCGCGGACTCCAAACGGCGATGGAATAGCGCGAGGGATAGACTGCCACGATGCCGCCACCTACACCGCTCTTGCCAGGCAACCCCACGAGGAAGGAAAACTCGCCCGCCTCATCGTAGAAGCCACAGGTCTGCATGATGGCGTTGATACGCTTCACGCCCGACGCACTCAACTTCACGCCGGCGTGGTCGAAGGGCTCATCGCTCTTGGCAAAGGCGACAAAGGCCCGAGCCAGGTCGCGGCAGCTCATCTCCACAGAACATATCATGCTATAGAACCGCAGCACCTCGTCGACGGGGTTGTGCAGGTTGACATAATGCTTGAGCAGATAGGCGATGGAAGCGTTGAGATAGGCGGTCTCGTACTCCGACTCTGCTACCTCCATCGAATAGTCGACCGTGACATTGCCACTAAGTTGGCGCACAAACTGGATGAAGAACTCCTGGGCATCGTCGAGATGAGACAGCAGCACGTCGGCCACCACCAGGGCGCCGGCATTGATAAAGGGATTGCGTGGGCGGCCATGCTCGTACTCGAGCTGCACCAATGAGTTGAAGGGCGTGCCCGACGGCTCTTTTCCTAAACGCATCCACAGGTTCTCTCCCTCAAGGCTCAGCGCTATAGCAAGCGAGAAAACCTTGGCTATACTCTGAATGGAAAAACAGGTGTCGTAGTCGCCATACATACAGTCGTCGCTGCCGAGGACGCTCAGATAGATGCCAAACTTGTCGGGGTCTACACTGGCGAGCGCGGGGATGTAATCGGCCTGTCGTCCCAGTTGGGCATAAGGCTGTATCTCGCGGCAAATATTCTCTATAATCTCTTGGTAATTTCTGTCGTGCATCATGTCGTGGATGGTGGTTAATAGTATGGGGATGCCTACGCTTCATGATGGGCCGCGGGAGGCATCCCTCTTGATGGTTATGGATGGTAAAATGGATGGAGAAAGCGGGTTATGCCTTCTCGATGAGCACCACGGCGTAGGCGCTGATGCCCTCTTCTCGGCCGGTGAAGCCCAGTCGCTCGGTGGTGGTGGCCTTGATGGAGACATAGTCCTCGTCGATGCCCATGACATGGGCGAGACATGCCTTCATCGCGGGCACATGCGGATTGATTTTGGGCCGCTCGGCGCAGACGGTGGCGTCGACATTGCCCACACGGTAGCCGCGGGTAGCGATAAGGTCGATGGTCTTGGCAAGCAGTATCTTGCTGTCTACGTTGAGTGTCTCTGCCGAGGTGTCAGGGAAATGATAGCCTATGTCGCGCATATTGGCTGCACCTAAGAGGGCGTCGCAGATGGCATGGATGAGCACGTCGGCATCACTATGGCCCAGGAGCCCCATGGTGTGGGGGATGCGGATGCCGCCAAGCCACAGTTCGCGATCGGGCACCAGCCGGTGGACGTCGAAGCCCATGCCTACTCTAATCTTTGTCATAATATATAATAAGGTGGAATTAGCGACGGCGGAAGATGTCCTTGATGCCGTCCATATCAAAACTCAGGGTGAAGCGCATCGTCTGGTCAAGCGGGTTGGTCTTGGCGGTGGCGATGACATAACCGGCGTCGAGCGAGAAGACCTTCATGCGGAAGCCGGCGCCCACGGTGAAGTACTTGCGGTTGCCCTTGTTCTCGCTCTCGTGGTGATAACCGGCGCGGAGGAAGAACTTGTCGTTGTACTCGTACTCTGCGCCCACGCTCCAGTTGATTTCCTCCAACTCTTCCTTAAATCCGTTGGGGGCATCGGTGAAACTCTTGAAGATACCGCTGATGGACGACACGTTCCAGTATTCGTCCTCCATGCGCTGCTTGTACTGCTCTTCGTCCTCGCCCTCCCGCTGCTTGGGGTAGGTAGGCACGAGCAGCTTGTTGGCATCGGCGGCGAAGGTGATGCGATTGTACTCGTCGATGGGCACCTTGAGCGAGGCTCCGAGGCGCAGGTTGGTGGGGATGAAGAAGCTGTGGTTGTCGCCACCGAAATTGATTTTACTACCGATGTTGGAGATATTCAGTCCCAAGCCCAACTGGCACTCGCGCTGGCCCAGATTGATGTAGTTCTGGTAGTATGCGGCGATGTCGGCGGCAAAGGCTGAACCGGGCTGTGTATCTTCATTGAAGTCAAAGGTAAGGTCGGAGTAAATCCATCTCACGCCGGCGGCGATGGAGAAGGTCTCGCTGAGCATGAGCGAATAGGCCACATCAAGCGACATCTCATAGGGGTTGATGGTCATGGCATTGTCTTCGGTATGACCGTCCATGAAGACCTCGCCCATGGAGAAGTAGCGCATAGAGGCCGACACGGCACTGTAGTCGCCTATGCGGTAGTAGCCGGCGAGATAGGCCACATCCATATCGTTGACCAGCTGTCGCAGCCAGGGGGTATAGTTGAGCGCCACTCCGGCACGCGAAATGGCAAAGGGGTACTTGGCGGGGTTCCAGTATTGGGAGTTGACATCGACATCGGCATCGGTAGCCACACCCACATCGCCCATTCCGGCTGCACGTGCGTCGGGGGCTATCGTCTGCGAGGTCACCGAGGTGTTGACGGGATTGAACATATCTTTCTTGTCCTGGGCCTGCACCGTGGCAGCAACCATGACAAGGAGTATGGCGAAAATGATAGATGTGAGCTTGTTCATTATACTTCTACTATTGTTATGCTATAGGATAACGGAGACTACCGCCTAATTATTGCCCAAGACGATAAGTTTCTTTGCTTTGGATGTTTTCTTGCTGCCATCAGAGCCGGCACGCACGCGGTAGAGATAGACTCCCGTCTGGAGTCGTCCGCCGGTGTCGAGCGTCAGGTCCCAGTCTACGGTATAGGCTCCCGTGGCGGGCACACCGTTCTCGGAGTGGGTCCAGAGGAGGCGTCCGCTCATGTCGAAGACCTCGATGTCGATGTCCATGGGGCTGCCTGTGCGGTCGTGGTTGATGATAAAGGTGGTGTAGGTGGTGGCAGGGTTCTTGCTCAGACCCACGCTGAAGATATTGGGCTCGAGTCCGCGCACCACGGTGAAATCGAGACGGGCGGTAGAAGCATTGTTGAGCACATCCCAAGCCCGGAAGACGAGGGTGTGCTTGCCCTCGGTGAGCTCGGGTATATTATAATAGGTGGTGCCACGGGTATAGGTACCAAAGTCGAAGGCGAAGTTGTCGTTGAGGGTGTAGGTCTTGGCCATGTCGCCGTCGATGACGAGCTGCAGGTCGTGTCCGATGCCGCTGCCGGTGGCGTTGATACCGTCTTCATCTGTGATCTCTGCCACGAAGTAGGGTGTGGTGTTGACCTTGCCTCCGTTGACAAACTGGGGCGAGTTGAGATAGCAGTAGATGGATGGGCCTATGGAGTCGGTGGTCACCTCGCCTCCGGCTACGGTGAAGCGGTCGAAGGCGCCGTGGGCCTCGCGCTGGCGGGCATTGTCTACGGCGTAGAGGTTGATGAGTCCTGTGCCGTCGGAGTAGGATATGTCTTTGGGCACGGCAAAGGTGAGGGCGAAGCGACCGGCCCTGACGCTGTCGGAACCATGGTAGATGACGCGCTTGCGGTCGTAGTAGGTGAAGGCTTCCTCGGCCTCAGCCTGATTGTTCTGCTTGCAGGTCACCAGTTCGCGCACATCGCGCACGGTGGCTGTCACCACTCCGTCGAAGTCTTGTGCCTGCTCGATGTGGCCGGATATGCGCGCCACCTTACCCACCTGCAGACGGGCATCGGCGGTCACGGGCACACCGTTGATGCTGTCGATGACGGCGGTCATGGTGGGCAGTTTGAGCGTCATGGCGGGGTCGCCGAGGAGGGTAAACTGCAACTTGTTGACGGTGACATCCTGTCCGGTGGTCACCATCTCGTTCTTGGCCATACGCTGCGCCTCGCCGAGGGTGGTGGGGCGTCCGTCGGTCACGGTGAGCACGTGGCGCAGGTAAGCCATATTGAGCGGACGGTTGTAGAGGGTCTGCACGGTGCGCGTGGTTCCCCAGAAGGCTACGGCTCCGCCCTTGGCATTGCATACGGCGGTCTCGCCTATCGTGGGTTCGACACCGTCGAAAGCCATGATGTCGCACGATGCCGTAATCCACAGGGGCAGATTGGCATTGCGCGCCTGTTCAAAGTCGTTGATAGTCACCACCCGCTCATGCGACAACTGCTCGGCTCGGCCGTGGCCGCTGTAGTCCATGATGAGCGCGCCGGCAGCCATCTGCTGCTTCACATCCTGCGAAGCGCCGGGATAGGCGTGGCCGGTGGCCGACGACTCGCGCTGGTATGCGTCCCACATCACCTTCTTGATATGATAGCCGGGATGGAGCGCAGCCACCTGCTCGGCAGCCATGTCGACATCCTTCATGTGGATATTCTGGTTGCCGTCGTCTCCCATAAACATGAGCACGTTCTGCCATGCGCCGGCATTGCTGTTGGTCATGTAGGCCTCTATCTTGTCTACCACACCCTTGGCTGCCTCGGCCGTGGTCACGGGTATGCGTCCCACGGCGATATCCTCCTTGTCGCGGGCGATATCGGTGCCTTCGCCATCGTCCATCAGCGTGAAGAAGCCGTCGTTCACGTAGCAGTAGAGCTCGCTGAAAGAGTTCTCACTCTCGTAACACAGCAGATAGTCGTCGGCACTGAGACGGCGGGTGTCGCTGATGAGCATGCGGTTGTCCCACACGGCGTCGCCGAAAAGCAGCAGATAGCGCGGCATGTCGCTTTCGGTCTCGGCGCGGTCGTAGAGCATCTTGAGGTAATGACGGTAGGCGCTGGCATCGGGCGTTCCGCTGGAGAACTCGTTGAAGAGCTCGTCGGCAGGAACGATGGTCACGCGCATGCCGTCGCGCTGCTCATGGAGGCGCTTGATGCGCTCGGCCTGGGCAAGCAGTTTCTGACTGGTGGGGATAATAATGACCATGTCGGCAGGACCGTCGGCATGGTGGTTCTGGTTGGTAATGTTGTAGACGTAATCGGGGACGGGGATATTGCCCGTCAGGCTGGGAGCCGGACGCGGTGAGTCGAAAGCCATCGAGATATAGTCGGGGCGTACCGTCGAACTGCCGATGGTCTTGATGACGAGTTTGGCGCCGGAGGCATAACGCCCTATGCGGTAGGTGGCTGTCGCCGACGCTCCCTTGTCATAGCTCTGGGGCATGATGCTGATGGTGCCCAGCAGCGAGTCGGCCAGGGACACATCCACACGGCTTTCCCCACCAGCCGACACGGCTACGGTTATACGGGCTGTCTGCTGCGAACCGCTGAAGGCAGGCAGGCTGTAGGCGTAGGAAGAGTTGAAGGCAATGGGGGTATTCTCATAGAGGTTGCGACCGCCATGATACCAGGCGTAGTTGTCAGTCTCGTGGAGCCAGTGGTAATCGTGGGGCGAGGGATAGATGCCGCTTACAAACTGGGCGGAGTCGATGGGCGTCACAGCCTCATCGGTCTGGGTGATGAAGTAGTAGCCATACTGCGAATAGGGATTGCGGGTGCGCACGGTGGCATCGTTGGCGCTCCAGCTCACGGGGCCTTGGGCGTAGAAGAGGCGCTTGCCGCCGACCTGACAGATGGGCACCTCGCGCAAATCATCATGGGCTTGCAGACTGGCACCCGTCAGCTTCTCGTCGATGAGGGCGCCGCCCATGCCATAGACATGCACACGCGAGAGGTCGGTAAATCCGGCGCGGCGGATGAGCGACTCGGTAATCTGGTAGACTCCGCTCTCGCTCACGCGTATCTTCGCCCATCGTCCTTGGGCCAGCACGGAGTTGGCGGCATAGCGCTCGCCCACAGGGACCACTGCCGCACGCTGGCAGCGACGGGCGGCACGACTGAGGGGGCGCGACTGCACATCGAGCATGAAACTGACAAGCAGCTGGTGACGGCCTCCGCGGAAGACCACGGGGCAGAAAGCGACCTCCAGGCTGGCCTGGCGGCGCGAGGTGACGATGTGCTGGGTGATAAGGGGGCTTGCGCCGGGCTGGACATCATGGGTGGCAAGCCGGTAGCGGGCTACATCGGCAGCCGTCATGTCGATATATTCGGGATAGGCTATGCTGACGGTATAGACACTGTCGGCATAATCGCCCGAGAGGGGTATGGCGCAGGCAAAGGTGGGGGCCACGCTGTCTATCTTGACCTGCTGGGCGGTCAAATTATAAAACTTCTGCGCCCGAGTTGTCATAGCCGACGCAAGAAGTATCATGACTAATATGTATCTGACTGATTTCAGATGGCTGATGGTTTTATGTTTCAATATCGTCTCACTTACAGTTAAACTCGAGCACCTTGCGCTCTTCTACATAACCTTCCAGATGGTCATCGATATGCACGGGACCCACGCCGGCAGGAGTACCGGTGAAGATTACGTCGCCTGTCTTCAGGGTGAAATACTGGCTGATGTAGGCCACTATCTCGTCGATGCCGAAGACCATGTCGGCGGTGCAGCCTTCCTGCACGGTCTGTCCATTGATATCGAGGTGGAACCGCAGGGCCTGCACATCGAGAAACTTGTCCTTGCCGACCCACTCGCCGATGGCTGCGGCGCCGTCGAAGCTCTTGCTGAGGTCCCAGGGCAGACCCTTCTCGCGCAGCTGCTGCTGCACGTCGCGGGCAGTAAAGTCGATACCCACCGTCACGGCATCATAGTAGCGATGGGCGAAACGCTGGGGAATGTTCTTGCCCAACCTGCAGATGCGTATCACCAACTCGGCCTCATAGTCTATGCGTCCCATGAAGTCGGGAACGAAGAAGGGTTTGCCCGACTTGAGCAGCGACGAGTCGGCCTTGGTGAACAACACTGGGGCCTCTGTCTTATATAACGCGCCATCCAACTCTTTATTGTGTTGGATGTAGTTCATTCCGATACCAAATATCTTCATTGTCGTTTTCTTAATGTTTCTACCGATAAAGTTCAGTTCCAATCTGTTGCAAAGTTACAAAAAAAGATGTAACCACACGACACAAAAAGGCTGAATGTAATGCTGTTTTTTCAGTGATTGGACACCTCTTCCAGGATGTCATGGATACGCCCGATGAGATAGAATGGCAGATTGACGAGTCTGAATGTCTTGCCTTTGGGCGTATTGACCTTGTCTACGGAATAAGGTTTGGACCATATCCTTACAGCCACATCGTGGTCGCAACTGTCCATAAACACCTGGAGCGAACGCAGATGCGAGTTGGAACCGCTCTTGACCTCTATGGGATAAAGCCGCGACTCGTGGTTGATGACAAAGTCGACCTCGGCACCATTGTTGGCCTTGGCCCAGAAGGCTCTGCGCTGCCCCACACGGTCGTCGAGCGACAGCAGTTCCTGTGCCGTCACCTGCTCGGCGATGTGTCCGCGCCAGGAGTCTACCATATCTGTCGAACCGATAATCTCACGGCGTATACCGGCTTGATAATTGACCAGCCCGGTATCAAACCATATCAGTTTGGGCATCCTCCGCGTCTCTGGAACCAAAGGCAGCTGGGTCGAAGATACCGGATAGACCAACTCTAGGAGCATGGCCTTCTCAAGGAGACGAAAGGCTTCACCCACCTCACGCGATTTATACCCCGAGTTGGCAAAGTTGCCGAGCGTAATGGTCTCGCCGGCCGACGCCCAACCATACGAGAGGATAAACCTCACGGTGTCTGTCAGCTTGTTACCTGCCACATATTTCTCTGCATCATCCTTGTAGGCTTGCACCAGTGTCTCATAGACATCTTCAAGGGCAACAATATCACGTGTTTCGGCATATTGCTTCACTGCCTCGGGCATTCCGCCAACGATGGCGAAAAGGTTGAACCAATGCATCATCTGCTCATGAAACGCCACGGTCATCTCTGACTTTTCTCTCAATAAGGCCAGCAGATTGTGCTTGCCCGTTGCACCCAGAAACTCGTAGAACGAGCAGGGCCGCAAGGCAAGATACTGCACCCGCCCTACCGGAAAACTTACCTTTACATCAATGAGATTTTCGAGCAGACTGCCAGCGGCTATGACATGGAGGTCGGGGCGCCGCTCGTAGAAATATCTGAGCAGCCCGATGGTCTTAGGCGAATTCTGGATTTCATCGATGAATATGAGGGTATTGCCAGGGGTTCGTGCCTTGCCCTGACTGGCAAAGAGCATGTCGACCAAATCGTCAAGGGGAATTGCCATCTCAAACATCCTGACATTCTCGGCCATCTCCATGTTGAAATAGAGATAGTTGTCAAACTGCTTGCCAAATTGGTTGACAACCGTTGTCTTGCCCACTTGCCTTGCACCTCTTAATATTAATGGCTTGCGCCGGCTTGAGGTTTTCCATTGCTCCAGCTTAGCTAATATCTGCCGTTCAAACATAATGAATTATCTTGACTTGGTGCAAAGATATGGAATTTTCTTGAGTTCCAGAAACTTTCAGACTAATTTGTTACAAATCAGGGGCAACAAACTGCTATTTTTGTCGCAAATCAGGGGCAACAGGCCTTTACTTTTGTTGCAAATCATGGGCAACAACACGGCGTTCTTGTCGCAAATCAGGGGCAAGAGGGCTATCTTTGGGACGACGGACACAACCTCCGGAGCCAGAACGATGGCCTCGGCGGCGACTCTGACCGGTGGAAACGGGTCAGAACATCTCTTCGCTCTTCTTCTTGATGGTCTTGAAGATATTGGACCACGCGTTGCCCTCTTCCTTCTTGTCCTCGGCGTTGCGGTCTTTCTGCTGCGAGTTGTTCGACTTGTGGGAAGCGTGCTTCTTGGTAGCGTGGGGCTTAGCGGTGTGTTTTCTCTTGGTCTTCGTTGTGGGCATATCGCTCTGCTTCATACGCTCGGCCCACTCGCCGGTAAAACTGTAGCCTGCCTCGGTTATCTCGAAGTCTATCTCTGGCAGATTGACACCCTCGGCAGGACGATAGGGAATCTCGCTGCCGTTGTAACGCTCTACCCTCACGGTGCATACGCCCTTGGCAAGGATGTCGAGCTCCTTGGCAGCACGCCACGACAGGTCGATGATACGCCCACGGGCAAAGGGGCCACGGTCGGTGACCTTGACCACTACCGACTTGTTGTTAGAGAGATTGGTTACCTTGAGCAGGGTGCCGAAGGGATAGGTGCGATGGGCGCAGGTGAGACTGTCGTGATGCAGTCTGTCGCCGCTGGCAGTACGCGCACCGGTGGCGCGTTTGGAATAAAAAGTAGCCTTACCCCTCTGCGTCTGTGCCAGCATAGGGGTAAAGCTCAAGAGTGATAAGATTGCAATAATTACTCTTCGTATTTGTTTCATAAGTTATGTAGCAACCGCGTGTTGCCGGCTTCGTTGCCGACAACCGCGGTCTGTGCATTGCGCTTACACTACGCCCTGGGCCAGCATAGCCTTGGCTACCTTCATGAAGCCGGCGATATTGGCACCCTTGACATAGTTGATGTAGCCATCGGGCTCAGTGCCATACTTGGCACACTGGTCGTGGATGGAGCTCATGATGTAGTGGAGCTTCTCGTCGACCTCGTCCTTGCTCCAGTGCAGGCGTATAGAGTTCTGAGTCATCTCCAGACCCGATGTTGCCACGCCACCAGCGTTGACAGCCTTGCCGGGAGCGAAGAGCTGCTTGGCAGCCACAAACTTCTCGACAGCCTCAGCCGTACAACCCATGTTGCTCACCTCAGCCACACACAATGGGTGGTTGGCGAGAATCATGTCGGCGTCGTCGCCATTGAGCTCGTTCTGGGTAGCACAGGTCAGATAGATGTCGGCCTTTACCTCCCATGGTTTCTTGCCTGCCACAAATGTAGCCTCGGGATAAACCTCAGCATAGGGCTGGCAGATGTCGTTGCCACTGGAGCGGAGCTCGAGCATATATTCTATCTTGTCGCCGCTAACGCCTTCTGGGTCGTGGATGTAACCGTCAGGTCCACTGATGGTAATCACCTTGGCACCGAGCTGGGTAGCCTTCTTGGCAGCACCCCAAGCCACGTTGCCGAAACCAGAGATAGCCACTGTCTTGCCGGCGATGTCGAGGCCCTTGTCCTTCATCATGTGGTTGACGAAATAGAGCGCGCCGAAACCGGTAGCCTCGGGACGGAGGATAGAACCGCCCCACTCTATGCCTTTACCGGTAAGCACACCTTCATAGCGATGAGTGAGCTTCTTGTACTGGCCAAAGAGATAGCCAATCTCACGACCGCCTACGCCGATGTCGCCTGCAGGAACGTCCTCATCAGGACCGATATAGCGATAGAGCTCGTCCATGAACGCCTGGCAGAAACGCATGATTTCGGCATCGCTGCGACCGCGGGGAGAGAAGTCAGAACCACCCTTGGCGCCACCCATAGGCAGCGTGGTGAGCGCGTTCTTGAATGTCTGCTCGAAGCCCAGGAACTTCATAATAGAAAGGTTGACAGAGGGATGGAATCGCAGACCGCCCTTGTACGGGCCGATGGCGCCGTTGAACTGTACGCGATAACCTATATTGACATGCACCTCGCCATTGTCATCTACCCATGGCACACGGAACATGTGTACACGCTCGGGCTCTACAATGCGCTCGACGATTTTGGCCTTTTCAAACTCAGGATGCTGGTTGTAGACGTCCTTAATAGACTCCAACACTTCGCTCACTGCCTGAAGGAACTCTGACTCACCAGGATGCTTGCGCTCCAGGTCTTGCATGATTTTCTGTACTTCCATAGTGGTATTTGTTTAAGTAATTGAGATTTACAGATTGTTTATTACTATGGCAAAAGTAGTGTATTTGAAGCAAACAAACAAGAAAAAACGCATTTATTTTACTCTCCCCACTTACTTTTCGACATACGCCAGGTCGGCGGGACGGCTGGCCGCGACGACCGCCATGATGCAAATTAAAACAAAAAGCATGAATAATGCCACAAAAAGCAAAATTATCTTGACGCAAAGCATACTAAAAAAGTTTTTTGATATACCTTTGCATAATATAAATATGTGTATTATGGAATCGAAGATACCTGCCCAATGGGAGAAGTTCTATCTCAAAGATGTGAGCTTTGTCAATCTGATGATGCGACGCATCTACAATGTGCTCATCGTCGCCAACCCCTACGACGCCTTCATGCTCGAAGACGACGGACGCATCGAGGAGAAGATATACAATGAGTATATGCTGCTGGGACTACGCTATCCGCCCACCTTCACCCAGGTGAGTACCACCGAGGAGGCCGAGAAGATGCTGCACACCACCAACATAGACCTGGTGATATGTATGCCCGGCAACGCCGACAACGACGCCTTCGCCGTGGCCCGCGCCATCAAGCACAAGTTTCCCCACATGCACTGCATAGTGCTCACTCCGTTCTCGCATGGCATCACCAAGCGCATGCAGCACGAAGACCTGTCTATCTTCGACTACGTATTCTGCTGGCTGGGCAATACCAACCTCATACTCTCGATCATCAAACTGATAGAGGACAAGATGAATCTGGACCACGATATCCACGAGGCGGGTGTGCAGATGATTCTGGTGGTCGAAGACAGCATAAGGTTCTACAGTTCGATACTCCCCAACCTTTATAATTATATACTGCTGCAGAGCCAGCGCTTCTCGACCGAGGCGCTCAACCGCCATGCCGCCACCATGCGTATGCGCGGACGACCCAAGGTGGTGCTCGCGCGCACCTATGAAGAGGCGATGGCCATGTACGAACGCTACAGCGACAATGTATTGGGCGTCATCAGCGACGCCCGCTTCCCCATCCACGGCGAGAAGGACCCCGAAGCCGGCATCAAGCTCTTCCGCGAGATACGCAGCCGCAACGAGTATGTGCCGCTCATCATGGAGAGCTCCGAGAGCAGCAACCGCGCCAAGGCCGAAGCCGAGGGATTCAGGTTTGTCGACAAGAACTCCAAGAAGATGAGCCTCGACCTGCGCCGGCTGATGGAAGAGCACATGGGATTTGGCGATTTCGTCTTCCGCGACCCACGCAGCCATGAGGAGATACTGCGTATACACAGTCTGAAGGAGCTTCAGGACAACATCTTCAAGATTCCCAACGACTCCATGCTCTACCACATCAGCCGCAACCACATGAGCCGCTGGCTCTCGGCGCGCGCCATCTTCCCCGTGTCGGCGTTCCTCAAGGATGTGACATGGAACAAGTTGCAGGATGTCGATGCCCACCGACAGATTATCTACGATGCCATCGTCCAGTACCGACACCTGAAAAACCAGGGCGTGGTGGCGGTGTTCGACCGCAAGAAGTTCGACCGCTTCAGCCACTTCGCACGCATCGGCGAAGGCTCGCTCGGCGGCAAGGGCCGTGGCCTGGCTTTTCTGGACAACATCATCAAGCGCCACCCCGACTTCAACCAGTTTGCCGGCGTCAGCGTGCAGATACCCAAGACCGTGGTGCTCTGCACCGATGTCTTCGACCGGTTTATGGAGCAGAACAACCTCTACCAGATAGCCCTCAGCGACGCCTCTGACGAAGAGATACTCCAGCACTTCCTCCAGGCGCAGCTGCCCGATGAGTTCATCGCCGACTTCTATGCTTTCTTCGAAGCCATACAGAGCCCTATAGCCATACGCTCATCATCGCTGCTCGAAGACGCACACTATCAGCCCTTCGCCGGCATCTACTCGACCTACATGATACCCTATCTCGCCGACAAGTATGCCATGCTGCAGATGCTGGCGTGTGCCATCAAGGGCGTATATGCCTCGGTATTCTACCGCGACTCCAAGGCCTACATGACCGCCACGAGCAACGTGATAGACCAGGAGAAGATGGCGGTGATACTGCAGGAGGTGGTGGGCCACCAGTATGGCAACCGCTTCTACCCCAACTTCTCGGGGGTGCTGCGGTCTATCAACTACTACCCCATCGGCGACGAACAGGCCGACGAGGGTATCGCCTCGCTCGCGCTGGGTCTGGGCAAGTATATCGTAGATGGAGGACAGACGCTGCGCGTTTCGCCCTATCATCCGCATCAGGTATTGCAGACGAGCGAGATGGAGACTGCGCTGCGCGAGACACAGCCCCAGTTCTATGCGCTCGACATGCAACACGTGGGCGAAGACTTCAAGGTCGACGATGGGTTCAACATCCTCAAACTCCGGGTCAAGGACGCCGAGGCCGACCATGCACTCAACTTCATCGCGTCGACCTACGACCCTTACGACCAGGTGATACGCGACGGACTCTACGACGGCGGACGCAAGATAATCTCCTTTGCCGGAGTGCTGCAGCAAGATGTGTTCCCCCTGCCCCAACTGCTGCAGATGACCATGCGCTACGGAGCGGCAGAGATGAGACGCCCCATAGAGGTGGAGTTTGCCTGCAACCTCAACGCCGACCGCACAGGCAGCTTCTTCCTCCTGCAGATAAGGCCCATCGTAGACAGCAAGCAGATGCTCGACGAAGACATCTGCGCCATCAGCGACGACCGCTGCCTGCTGCGCTCCCACAACTCGCTGGGCCACGGCGCCAGCGAAGAGGTGACCGATGTGGTCTATGTCAAGACCGACGACCAGTTTACAGCCATCAACAACCCCGCCATAGCCTGCGAGATAGAGCGCATCAACCGCCGCTTCCTCGACGAGGGCCGTGGATACGTGCTCATAGGGCCCGGACGGTGGGGCTCGAGCGACCCTTGGTTGGGCGTGCCGGTCAAGTGGCCTCACATCAGCGCCGCTCAGGTCATCGTCGAGGTCGAACTCAAGAACTACCGTGTGGACCCCAGCCAGGGCACCCACTTCTTCCAAAACCTCACCAGCTTTGGCGTGGGCTACTTCACCATCGACACCAACACCGACAACGGCATCTACCGCAAGGAGGTGCTCGACGCGATGCCCGCAGTCGAAGAGACTCAATTTGTAAGGCACGTGAGATTTGACAAACCACTCAAAATACTTATGGATGGCAAGAAACAGGAGGGTGTAGTGTTGATTTAAGTCAATAATTATAGTTTTTAGCAAAAAAAGAGGTAATTTATTTGCAGATATGATAAAAACCTTATACCTTTGCATCGTGTTTTTCATGGTATTAGATTTAAGGTTAACAAAGATTGGGACTCAGCGGAGTCCCTTTTTTATTTTTACCCCATCCCGAAGCACCGTTTCCCACCGTCACCGACCACGATAAGAATGGCCAAAGTAAGCCCCGAGCACGGCATAGAAGCCCCGCCCATTGGGAAGGGTTTGGAGAGGGGTCTCCAATAAGCAGCTGTTTTTGTACCGGCGAAAGCCGGACTTTTTGAACGGCCAAAGGCCACTTTTTGTACCGTCACGGAGGATGGCGTCATGCCGCGCATGACGGTGGGGATGGCGAAGACGACACGCAGGAAAACCCGTTTTCCGACAATCGGCACCGACATCACCGCCAAGGCGAAGCCGCCATCCGCCACCACGGCTTTTTGTATTTATTTCATCACCCTCACGGACGCAATAAACAATAGGGAAAAAGCCAAAGAGAAGCCCCATCCCACCAGCAGGCCCCATCCCAGCCTTCTCAAATGGGAAGGCGAACCGCATAACCACCTCAAACTCAGCAAGAAGGAGCTCCCGCCCCTTGGGGAGGGCATGGGGAGGAGCCTCCAATAAGCAGCAGCAACTCTGTAGGAGTTGCGTTTCCCCAGCCCAGGGTTGCGGGCGAAGCTCGCTACCCTGGGTAAGCGACACACTAATCAGGCAACTCTGTCGGAGTTGCGCTTAGCCGAAGGCGTTAATTCATTTGTCGAGGTATATACGACCCACAACTGTCCTGGCACTGCTGTCCAGACTACGGATAACCTAATGCACCGCCCTCTCCAAACAAAAAATGGCGACTCCGGACGGAGCCACCATTAATGATAAAAATCTTTTACAATATTCTTACTTCACAGCGTTAGCAAGCTCTGCGCCAGCCTTGAATTTTACCACCTTCTTGGCAGCAATAGTGAGCTTCTCGCCTGTTCTGGGGTTGACACCTTCGCGAGCGGGACGCTCGGTAACAGAGTATGTGCCAAAGCCAACGAGCTGTACGTTATCACCTGCTACGAGAGCTTCCTTAACAGCCTCTACAGTAGCGTCGAGAGCCTTCTTTGCATCTGCCTTGCTTAGACCTGCAACTTCTGCGATCTTTGCAACCAATTCAGTCTTGTTCATAATGTGGATATTAAATGGTTAAAAATTATAAGAAATAATCGTTTTTACGTGACAAATATAGAGTAAAGTTTTCAATCAACAAACAAAAAAAGCAGAAAAGTGAACTTTTTCCATAAAAAAACACGTTTAAGGCCCGTTTTTGAAGCCATAACAGATATTTTTCGTAATTTTGTGACGCTAAAGAGCACTATATTCACAATTATATATAATAGAAAACGAGACAGTATGATACGCAATATTCCGCTGATTACAAAGAACTTGTTAATCATCAACCTCATAGCCTTCCTGGCTATGCTCGGGCTTAGGGGTTGGGGCATTGATCTCAACGATGTGCTGGGCCTTCACTTCTTCCTTGCAGGCAATTTCCACGTGTACCAGCTCTTTACCTATATGTTTATGCACGGAGGTTGGGAGCACATCCTCTTTAATATGTTCGCCCTATGGATGTTCGGCTCGGCTGTCGAATACCGATGGGGAGCCAAACGTTTCTTGTTTTTTTACATTTTCTGTGGTATCGGAGCTGGTCTGCTGCAGGAAATGGCGCAGCTCGGGCGCTTCTATATGATGGCTTATGACCAGATACCCCAGTTCTCGCTGAGCGACACGATGGTCCTGGCTTACAACAGCCGCGACTATCTGAACATGCTGACCACGGTGGGTGCCTCGGGAGCCATCTATGCGGTGATGCTCGCCTTTGGCATGACGTTCCCCAACGAGCGCATATTCATCTTCCCCATTCCTTTCCCCATCAAGAGCAAGTGGTTTGTGGTAATCTGCGTCGCCATCGAGCTGATTTCATCCATCGCTTCGTCTAACGACGGCGTGGCGCATCTCGCCCACCTCGGCGGTATGCTCTTCGGCTATATCCTCATACGTTACTGGCGTCGCCGCCCCTATGTCAACCCGCGCGGATTTACCGGTCATGAGATGTTTGACAACATGCGCCGCAAGTGGAGCCGCGACAGGAGCCACTACCAGCGTCGGCCCAAGAACCAGGCGAGCCGAGAGACCGACTGGGAGTACAACGCGCGGCAGAAAGCCAACCAGGCAGAGATAGACCGCATCCTTGACAAAATCAGGAAGAGCGGCTATGAGAGTCTCACCGCCGAAGAGAAGCACCGCCTCTTCGACTTAGGCAAATAACTATGGCGAAGACGATAACCAAGATAATGCTGCAGATGATTGCCGGCGCCAATGTGGCAACCATCGTAGCGATGCTGGCCACGGGATATTCGGGGTATATCAACCCCGCGGTGTCGCCGTGGCTTGCCAATGCAGCGCTGGTCTTCCCCGTCTTCCTCTTTCTCAATTTCGCTTTCCTCATATTCTGGCTGTTCTTCAAGCCCCTCTACGCCATCATCCCCTTTGTGGGCATGGTGATAGGCTTCACGCCCATACGCACCTACTGCCCCTTCAACATCCCCAGCGCGGCACCCGAGGGCGCCATCAAGGTGATGTCGTACAACGTGTGGGGCTACGGCACCGACAAGAATGTGGACGGCACCAATATCGTGGTGCAGTACATAGCCGACAGCGATGCCGACATCGTGTGCCTGCAAGAGGCCAACGCCTCGGCTGAAGTGCAGGCGCAGATAGACTCGCTGCTCTACACCAAGTATGCCTACCACGACACCCTGCAGCGCAAGGACAAGGGCGGGCTGGCCATACTGAGCCGCTTCCCTATACGCCACAAGGAGGTCATCGACTATCCCTCGGCGGGCAATCTCTCGGGTGCCTTCCAACTTGACATCGACGGCGACGACGTGGTGGTTATCTGCAACCACCTGGAAACGACGGGGCTCACGCTGGAAGAGCGCGAGAACTTCAAGGACATGCTCAAGGGCAATCTGGAAAACCACACCGTCAAGACCGAGTCCAAGCGACTCATAGACCAGTTGGGCGAGTCGGCACGTACGCGCGCTCCGCAGGCACAGGCTGTGGCGCGCTACATCCGCAAGCACGCCTATCAGAGCATCATCTGCATGGGCGACTTCAACGACAGTCCGCTCTCCTATGCCCACCACACGATAGACAAGGAGCTCACCGACTGCTACGTGGCGTCGGGCAACGGCCCCGGCATCAGCTACCACCTCTCGGGATTTTACGTGAGGATAGACAACATCTTCTGCTCTGACGACTGGGAGCCATACGGTTGCACCGTAGACCGCAGCGTCAAGGCCAGCGACCATTATCCCATCATGGGATGGCTGAAGAAAAAGGGCGGAAATAACCCCGAAAACCACTGAAAAACCAACAGCGTCAACGGGAACAAGCCTTTATCCCACCTTTTTATATAAAAAGTCGTTTATTCTCTTTAATAATGTAAAAAAAATAACTATCTTTGCAAGGTGATAGGCTGCGCTTAGGTGCAGCAAGGATGAGTGGGGCTATCGGCTAACGCCGTGGAGACCAGAAGAACAAGATTACAATTTAAAAATCAAATAAAAATGCAAAACAAAGGAATCGTAATTTTTACGGCCGTCATGCTGACACTTGCCAGCATTTTCTACCTGTCATTCTCAGGAGCTACACGCTACTATGACGCACAGGCAGCAAAGCTCGACGACCCAATTGCCCAGCAAGATTACAAGGACTCTGTCAAGTACCTCGGCATCTACTCTTACCAGAAGTGCCTCGAGACTCAGATTGGCCTTGGTCTTGACTTGAAGGGAGGTATGAACGTAATCCTCGAGATTTCAGTACCTGACGTGGTAGACAACTTGGCTGACCACAAGACAGACGCAGCCTACACCAAGTCAATGAAGGAAGCTCGGACAGAGGAAGAGACCAGTCAGTCAGACTTCATCACTCTCTTCATCAAGGCTTATCACAAGAACGCCCCCGGTCATCATCTGGCCGAAATCTTCGCTACACAGCAGCTCCAGGGCAAAGTAAGTCCGCAGAGCAGCGACTCAGAGGTAGAGAAGGTACTGCGCAGCGAGGTGCAGTTGGCTATTGACAACTCATTCAACGTAGTGCGCAACCGTATCGACAAGTTCGGCGTAGTGCAGCCCAACATCCAGAAGCTGGAAGGTCAGGCTGGCCGCATCATGGTGGAAATGCCTGGTGTGAAGGAGCCCGAGCGTATGCGCAAGCTGTTGCAGGGTAGCGCCAACCTGGAGTTCTGGGAGACTTACAACTCTGACGAGATTGTGCCTTACCTCATCCAGATCGACCAGCACCTGGCCAACAATGGTGCCGATACCACCGCTGTGAAGGAAGAGAAGGCCGCTGCCGACAAGGCTGCTGCCAAGGCTGCTGCCGACAAACCCAAGTTCCAGCTCAAGGACAACGACGCCAAGAAGCCTGCCAAGCTCAACGACGAGGCACAGGTTGAGGCTCTCAAGAAGCAGCACCCCCTCACCGCCATGCTTCAGACTACCGGCAACGGCCAGCTGAGCCTTGTTGGTTTTGCCAGCGTGCGCGATACCGCAGCCATCGACAAGATTATCTACTCTGCTGCAGCCAAGCAGATACTTCCCTCAGACGTGAAACTGCTGTGGAGTGCTACTCCTACAGACATGTACGGCGAGCAGGTGAAGAACGTATTTGAGCTCCACGCCATCAAGGTGACATCTACCAGTGGTCGCGCTCCTCTCGAGGGTGACGTGGTAACCGACGCCAGCGACGAGTTCAACCACATGACCGGTGCTCCTGAGGTGAGCATGAAGATGAACCCCGAAGGCGCACGCCGTTGGGCAGCGCTCACCAAGGCCAACGTAGGCAAGGCCATTGCCATCGTGCTTGACAACGCCGTCTATTCGGCTCCCCGCGTAAACTCTGAAATCGACGGTGGCCAGTCTTCAATCTCAGGTAACTTCACCGTAGAGATGACCAAGGACTTGGCTAATACTCTGAAGTCTGGTCGTATGCCCGCTCCCGCCCGCATCGTGCAGGAAGAGGTGGTAGGTCCTACACTGGGTGCCCAGTCTATCCAGCAGGGTATCATCTCATTCGTAATCGCCTTCGTGCTGCTGATTGTCTACATGGTGATGATGTACAACTTCATCCCCGGTATGATTGCCAACTGCGCGCTGGTCATCAACGTATTCTTCACCCTCGGTATCCTTACCTCGTTCCAGGCTGCGCTCACCATGAGCGGTATCGCCGGTATGGTATTGTCACTGGGTACTGCTGTCGACGCCAACGTGCTCATCTATGAACGTATCAAGGAAGAGCTGCGCGCCGGCAAGATGATGAAGGAAGCCATCAAGGCAGGTTACAGCAACGCCTTCAGTGCTATCTTCGACTCTAACTTGACTTCATTGATTACTGGTGTCATCCTGCTGGCCTTCGGTACAGGTCCTATCCAGGGCTTCGCCACCACATGGATTATCGGTATCTTCTGCTCGTTCTTCACCGCTGTCTTCCTGACACGTCTGGTTTACGAGCGTCAGCTCAACCACGACAAGTGGACAAGCCTCAAGTTCTGGACTCCTATCTCCAAGAACCTCGTACAGGGCACCAACTTCAAGTTCATGTCTATGTACAAGCTCACCTTCATCATCGCAGGTGCAGCAGTGGTAATCTTTGGTGCCAGCCTTCGTGTACGCGGTCTCGACAAGAGCATCGACTTCACCGGTGGTCGCAACTACGTGGTACAGTTTGAGAAGTCTATCGAGCCCGAGCAGGTTCGCGAAATCCTCGACCAGGCCTTCCCTGGCTGCACCAACAGCGCCCTCTCTCTGGGTACCGACAACAAGACTATCCGTATCTCTACCAACTATAAGATAGAGTCTAACAGCCCCACCGTGGACGACGAGGCTGAGACCATGCTCTACAAGACTCTGAAGGCAAACGGTCTGGTAAGCCAGACTTCTGTCAAGGACTTCAAGAACCCCGACATCCGTCAGGGTGGTTCTATCATCAGTTCTTCTAAGGTAGGTCCTTCGGTAGCCAAGGATGTTACCAATGGCGCTTTCATCAGCGTGGGTATCGCCCTTGTCGCTATCTTCCTCTACATCCTGCTCCGCTTCCGCAACCTCGCCTTCTCTGTAGGTTCTACCGTTGCGTTGGCGTTCGACGCCCTCACCGTTATCGGCCTGTTCTCTGTGCTCAAGGGGATGCTTCCCTTCTCGCTCGAGGTCGACCAGACCTTCATCGGTGCTGTGCTTACGGTTATCGGTTACTCTATCAACGATAAGGTGGTAGTATTCGACCGTATCCGTGAGAACCTGAAGCTGCACCCCAAGCAGGACTACCAGATACTGTTCAACAACTCTATCAACCAGACTCTGGCCCGTACCATCAACACCTCTGTTTCTACACTGATTGTGTTGCTGTGTATCCTGTTCCTCGGCGGTAAGAGCATCCAGCCCTTCGCCTTCGCCATGACTCTGGGTGTTGTATTCGGAACTCTGTCGTCTATCTTCATCGCATCACCTATCGCTTACCTCACACTGGGACGCAAGATTCGTGACCGCCGCATTGAGGCAGACCCTGAATAAAGCATAATCACCAATCTCTATACGAGCCGCAACACTTGCCAACAGGTGTTGCGGCTTTTTCTTTGTCTGCCGCCATGCCCCGCCAGCCTCCCGCAGGTCGCAGACGGGGCTCAGCCACCTCCCTCCACCCCCTCGCGCACGCACGCGTATATATATAAAGGTAGAGTAGGGGACTTTTGCCGATGCCTTTAGCCCCCTCCCATGTCCTTGGCGACGCTCTGCGCTGCCTCCGTGTGCAGTCACATCGGTGGCGCGACAGCCCCTGTGGGTCCAAAAGTATGGAGAAAGATTATTTTTGCGGCAAAAACGCATTTTTTAGACCATTCATAGCCATTACATCGTTTTTTTTGACTAATTTTGAATAGGTTTAGCCGTTTCCTATGGATATCATTACCTCCACGGCGACAGCGACGGTCAAGCCATAAAGCCCAAATACGACAACAACCATACGACAATATGAAATACTACCACTATCTGATTGCGTTGATAGGCATGATGTGCCTCGTCACGGGATGCAAGAAGACGCCCCAGCAAATCTTCAGCGAGCAGAAGTCGGGCGTAGTGCTCATTTGCAATAAGTTCTACTACGAGATTACGCTCAACGACGCCCATTTCTATTTCTCCGGCCTCGACGAGGATGGCGATTTCAGCAACCTCACCGCCGACCTCAGCGAGATAAGGCAGAACGCCGGCGTGCTCAACGGCACCGGGTTCTTCATCGACAACAAGGGCAGCATCCTGACCAACCGCCACGTGGTGGCGCCCGAGGTCGACAAGGCTACCGTGCGCAAGAACATGAACGCCATCATCATGGGTTATGCCCAGTATATCGAGGTGCTGCAAGACTCGATGAACCAGCGTTACCAGGCGCTCCAGGCCTACGCCCAGGACCAGGTCTACACCGACTACGACGGCAACAGCTACACCAGCATGAGCCAGGAAGAGTATTTCACCATCAACTCCGAGCTCGAGAGCCTCAAGGAGCAGTACCGGCAGGCCCAGGAAATCAAGCAGCAGCTCCAGGAGAATATCCTGAACTACAACTTCGATGTCAAGCTCCACTCCCAGTTCGGCATTGCCTATGACGGCAGCAGCGTGGCTTCGTGGGACGACTTCATGAAGACGCCCTGCACCCTGAAGCGCGTCTCCCAAGACGCCAACTCCGACCTCGCTCTGCTCCAGCTCGACCGCGGCGTCACCCCCGATGGCAAGTACATCTTCACCATCGACGAGACCAACATCAAGGTGGGCGACAAGCTCGAAATCAACCAACCCCTCTACATGATAGGCTACAACCGTGGCGTGACCCTTGCCCAGACCACCAGCGGCATCAGTGCCCAGTTTACCAGCGGCACCGTCACCCAGCAGCCCGATGGCAACCGCGTGATGTACAGCATCCCCGCCATGCAGGGTTCCAGCGGCTCGCCCGTTGTCGATGACCACGGCCGCGTGGTAGCCGTCAATTTCGCTGGCACCAATGGCAGCGACAACTTCAACTTCGGCATTCCCGTGCTGCGCGTGGCCACATTCCTGAAATAACAATAACCCAATACAAGTTTTTTAATACAACTATGGCAACAGTTGACGACAAGAAGATTATTTTCTCTATGGTGGGAGTATCCAAGATTATCTCACAAAACCGAAAGCAAATCCTCAAGGACATTTACCTTTCATTCTTCTATGGTGCCAAGATAGGTATCATCGGTCTGAATGGCGCCGGTAAATCTACCCTGATGAAGATTATCGCCGGACTGGAACAGCCCACACAGGGCGAGGTGGTATGGAGCCCTGGCTACAGCGTGGGCTATCTGCCACAGGACCCACCACTCGACGAGACCAAGACCGTCAAGCAAAACGTGATGGAAGGCGTGCAGCAGGTCTATGACGCGCTCGCCGAATACGAAGAAATCAACCGCAAGTTTGGCGAAGAGGAGTACTACAGCGACGCCGACAAGATGGACAAGCTCATGCAGCGTCAGGCCGAGGTCCAGGACATCATCGACGCCACCGACGCATGGAATATGGACTCCAAACTCGACCGCGCCATGGCAGCCCTGCGCTGTCCGGCTGGCGATCTGCCCGTCACCAACCTCTCTGGTGGTGAGCGCCGCCGCGTGGCTCTCTGCCGCCTGCTCCTCCAGAAGCCAGACGTGCTGCTCCTCGACGAGCCCACCAACCACCTCGACGCCGAGAGCATCGACTGGCTCGAGCAGCATCTGCAGCAGTATGAAGGCACAGTCATCGCCGTGACCCACGACCGCTACTTCCTCGACGACGTGAGCGAGTGGATACTCGAGCTCGACCGTGGCGAGGGCATCCCATGGCACGGCAACTACTCTTCATGGCTCGACCAGAAGACCAAGCGTATGATGCAGGAAGAGAAGCAGGCCTCCAAGCGACGCAAGGCTCTCGAGCGCGAGCTCGAATGGGCACATATGGCTCCCAAGGCGCGTCAGGCCAAGGGTAAGGCCCGTCTCAACGCCTACGAGCAGATGCTGGGCGAAGAGCAGAAGGAGCGCGAGGAGAAACTCGAAATCTTCATCCCCAACGGACCCCGACTCGGCAACAAGGTCATCGAGGCACAGCATGTCAGCAAGGCCTTTGGCGACAAGGTGCTCTTCTCCGACCTCAACTTCATGCTGCCTCCTAACGGCATCGTGGGCGTCATCGGCCCCAACGGCGCCGGCAAGACCACCCTCTTCCGTCTCATCATGGGACTGGAGCAGGTCGACGGCGGTACCTTTGAGGTGGGCGAGACCGTCAAGCTCGCCTACGTAGACCAGCAGCACAAGGACATCGACCCCAACAAGAGCGTATACGACATCATAGCCCAGGGTAACGAGACCATCCGCATGGGAGGCCGCGATGTCAACGCCCGCGCCTATATATCGCGCTTCAACTTCTCCGGAACCGACCAGAGCAAGCTCTGCGGAACCCTCTCTGGTGGTGAGCGCAACCGTCTGCAGCTCGCTATGGCGCTCAAGCAGGAGGGCAACGTGCTGCTCCTCGACGAGCCTACCAATGACATCGATGTCAACACCCTGCGTGCCCTCGAGGAAGGTCTCGAGAGTTTCGCCGGTTGCGCCGTGGTCATCAGCCACGACCGCTGGTTCCTCGACCGTATCTGTACCCACATCCTCGCTTTCGAGGGCAATGGCGAAGTGTTCTACTTCGAGGGCAGCTACTCCGATTACGAGATCAACAAGGCACGCCGTCTCGGCAACGAGGAAATCAAGAAGGGCCGCTATCGCAAGCTGATGGAGGACTAATCCTCCCTCCTTGCGCCGTCGCGACCCCTACGGCGAGAGCCGCGCCATCCCCGTCGCCCCTCGCCGTATAGACCACCATAGATTACGCCCTGAATGGGAAGAGAGCAGTCTCTGTCACTGCCTTTCCCCATTCAGGGCGTAGCTTTTGTTTGTTTGCCAGTTCATGGTTATCTGCATGGCATGCCTCTTCGCCGTATCTGTGTTCTTGATAATATTTTAGGTGTATGATAATGCGCAGATAAGGAGAAGAGATTTCCAATCATCTTTAGCTTGAACCCAAATCGGTTATACCGTTTGTTTTTTTGTTAAACTGGTCGCAGGAAAAGTCCATACTGTAGCCATTTCAATAGAGATAGACATGACTTCCGTCAATGTCTGACAAAAATGGATCGTGAATATGAAATTCTATGTTTGTATAACCTTTTGATGTTAGATAATCATATGCCCAAATACCCAAATACAGATATGGTTACAATAGCCATGAGGAAAATCATCAAATAGATTTCGATGCTGGTTAACACATTTGTCAACCTTTTCTCTAAATTCCTTACATATCGCAAAAGGTTTCCGAAATTCGAAGTCTTTATTCTCCTTTGCCATAATTTTGATGTTTATATATGTTTTAATACTCTACCTACTAAGTTCCGTTTCCCTTTTTCAAACAACACTTTGTAGGAATCTCTTTCTGGTGTTGCCTCTATGATTTCTCCTATACCAAAAACCGCATGCTCGACCTTGTCTCCTACAGCAAATTTTACAATATTAGAGTGCAATGTAATTTCGTTATCTATTTGTTTTACAAGATTTTTCGTTCCTTCTAATAACGTCGGATCTATGTTTCCTTCTACTTTCAACAGATTGCTACCAATCTCCATAAGGAATCTTGATGGGTATTTGTTGGATTGTGTAGCACGATTAAAGCCTTCTGATTCGGTTAAAAATAGAGCTTTTTCTGCTCGTGTTACTGCAACATACATAAGGCGACGTTCTTCCTCTTCTCCATTTTTTCGACGTTCACGAATAGAGCGATGATTTGGGAAAATACCTTCACTCAATCCACAAACAAATACATATGGAAACTCTAAACCTTTTGACTGGTGAATCGTCATTAATTTAATTGAAAATCCTTCTTTCTTATAATCTGCATTAGTGTATAACGCAATATCTTGAAGATATGCTTCCAAAGCTATATCGTCTTCATTTTCATTTAACTCCTCATAATATTTAATAGAAGAAGCTAACTCTGCGATGTTCTCTAGTCTTTCCTCATCAGCAGTAAACCGAAGTTCTTCTTTTAAGCCGCTTTCTGTTAGCATGTAATCAAAGAGGTCTGATAAAGAGACTTTGTTAGATAACTTCTTGCCCTTTTCAAAGAGAGCCAGGAATTTTTTCAATGGTTCCTTGTTGAATTCGGGTCTTTTTATGTTCTGACGCAATGCATCCATCAACGAGCATTGTTTTTCTTCGGCTATTGCTTGAAGTTTTTCCATAGATGCTTTGCCAAATGAACGCTTCGGGAGGTTGATTATCCTAATGAAAGACAAGTCATCTTCAAAAGCCAAGAGTTTAAGATAGGCTAATGAGTCTTTTATCTCTTTTCTTTCAAAGAAACGTATTCCGCCCCATATAGTATATTGTAAATCATTTTTCACAAGAGCTTGTTCTATAGAACGTGACAAATAAGAGGCACGATAAAGTATAGCAAAGTCTTTAGGAGTAGCCCCTGCATCAATCAAGTTTTTTATCTGTTTTGCAATCCAATCGCTTTCATCTTTCTCATCTTTGCCATGATAGTGCAACACTATCTTTCCTTTTGTAAGATTTGTTGTCAAATTCTTTTCGATACGCATCTTGTTGTGTACAATTATTGAATTGGCAACGTTGAGTATATTGGGTGTTGAGCGATAATTCTCATCTAAAATAATTAGTTTGTCAGCTTTAAAATTTACATAATACTCTGGCTTTGCACCTCTCCATTCATATATACATTGATCTGGATCGCCAACAATGAAAAGATTTTGATAAATAACGGAAAGCATTTCAATAATACTCCATTCTTCACCATTACAGTCCTGTGCTTCATCTACCATGATGTAGTTCAGCTTATCTTGCCAAAAAAGACGTGCTTCCTCAAAATTTTCCAATATGTAGATTGTAAGTTTTATCAAATCTTTGAAATCTAAGCTAAAAGACTTCAGTTGCTTCATTACATATTTGCAAAACGTTTCTGAATAAGATGAAATGTTTTCCGGCTTGCCAACCCATAAATCAGTAATATATGGAGAATTATTTTTATCTAAGGATATGTTTCTCAAAAAATCCTTTACTGTTTCTTTACTTCGACTTATTCCACACCCATCCATAACTTGAATAGCGAGTGCCTTTTCGTCTTCTTCGTCCAAAATAGAAAAGTTCTTCGGAAAACCGATACGGTATCCTTCCTTACGTATGAACTTTACACAAAAACCGTGAATCGTGCATACAAAATCATTGACATTATATGAATTCGTCAATTTTGCAATGCGATTCTTCATCTCAGTTGCGGCCTTATTGGTAAATGTCATGCACAATATATTGTCAGGATTTACTCCCAACTCATTTATGAGATAAGCATAGCGATGAACAAGTACAGAAGTTTTCCCCGATCCAGCACCAGCAACAACTTTAACTCGACCCTCTGTTGCCTCAACTGCTTCCTGTTGCTTTGTATTTAATCTATAGTCAGCCATAGTCAATTTATTTTAAAACGATATGTAATATAACCCACTTTGTCTTTGCAATTTTCCCAGAAATCTTTTTCGGAGCATACTTCCATGGTATTCATGCTAATTTTTCTAATATCAACATAAGAGGGTTTGCATTTACCTCTTTCGATAATTACACCTGCTATCTGAAGATGCGAACCAACAACCCTAAATCCATCAAAATAATAATACTTATTTTTGTCTTTATAAAACATATTGTCATTAGGACGAGCTACGATTTCTATATTTTCATAACTTATCTCAAGTTGTTGTTTTTGAGTTGAAAGTTTTTTACAGACCATTTTTCCATCTTCCATAGATATGAATACGTAGTGTTTGGTCCCAATTCTTATGATATCTCCTTCTTGAGGGCTATCTATTTTCTTGAAAGGATCATTCAATTTGGAAAATTGAGAAGGATTTGAACTTATCAAAACATTTAACTTTGAAATTTTCTCATATATCCGTTTCAATAACGTAATGTCCTTCTTTAAGACCATATAATTTGAAGACAAGAAAGTACTTGGATGTAGTTTTATCTCGTTTCCTTTTTCATCTTTTCCTACTATCCATATCCCATTTTTATCTTTTTCTGTCTTGCTATAAGTAAGGATACGTAACTTGTCATTATCATTTGCCCAATATGTTTTATTGATAGACGGATGCATGACAAGACGTATGCCTTGTGTAGTTACAGATAATGTTATATCATCCTCAATGTTATTAGGTGAAGTTTTATACCTCCAATTTCACATTTTGACACTTCACCAAATATGTTCTCATATTTTATAATATCTCCAGCAAAATATTTTCGATAGTACATAAAGAAGCTATTCTCGTCAACTTTTTGTAAATTGTATTTACTTACAGATCGTTCATGTCCATTATGTTCCACAATGCAAGTTAAAGCATACAAGTCTCTAACGTATCTGCACACTCCAAGTCCAGGACATTCAACATATTGCCCTTTTATAAAGTTATAATTCTCCTTGTTGATTATAGAAAGATGACCAACCATAACATTTATAGGTTTTGTGCGTTGAACGATTGTACATCTCTGGCTATCTATATATTTATCAAATTCACAAATGCCATATTTATAATGTTTGACAATATCACCATGTTTAAATGGCCCCAAAATATTGTTAATGGTAGATATGTCTTTTGGGGTTGACTTCTGAATACGCTCAATATCAGAAAGGCCATAAGTGACGCCTGCCTCGTTTGTGGTATTTTTATTTTCCCTATCTAGATGAACATCTAAATACTTCTGATTGATTTCATTAAGGAATCTGGACGCTCTCATTTCTCCATAATATGAACCCCCTTTTGCATATGTAAGGTATAACTTACTTTTGGCGCGTGTCAAAGCTACATACATCAATCGTCTTTCTTCTTCCATGCCGATATTGCCAGATTCTTCTATTGTCCGTACACTTGGTAATACCCCATCTGTCAATCCACACAAAAAAACACAAGAAAACTCCAATCCCTTAGATTGGTGTATTGTCATCAGACGAACCGTGTCATTTGTAAATTCTCTATCGATATTTGTATATAGTGATATGTCTTGTAAGAACCCCTTTAAATCATATTGCTTATTTTGATTTCTCATCTCATCCATGTATAATACAGCAGAACGTTTCAATTCTTCTATATTCTCGATGCGGTCTTCATCATTTTCATACCATTCCTTCAATTGAAATATCTCAACTATCTTGCTTATCAAATCTGCAATGGACTCTGTACAAGAAAGTCTGATGAGTTCATTTATATTGTTCGTAAATCTTATCAGACTCTTTTTCTTGTCAATGTCCAGTTCAACATGAGGCAATGCATCCAACAGACATACATTATGTTCACTTGCTGTTTCTGCTATTTTATTAAGACTAACTGGACCAAGATGTCTTGAGGGTACATTAATGACTCTTTTAAAAGCCAAATTGTCTTTCGAAGTGACCAATCTCAGATAAGCTAAGATGTCTTTAATTTCCCTTCTTTCATAAAATCGCACACCGCCCCATATTGTATATGGAATCTTGGCAGAGATAAGAGCTCGCTCTATGTGAATAGAAACAGAAGAATTTCTATAAAGTATTGCTATTTGGTTATAAGGTGTAGCTTTATGTTCCTTTTTAATTAGGAATGCAATCTCGTCACCTTCTTTGTTGCAATTTTGTAGACAATAGAGTTTAGGCTTCGGTCCATTGTTCACCAATGAAAACAAATCCTTAGGTATTCTCATGTTATTATGAGAAATGACATCATTGGCTACATTTAAGATATTCTGGGTTGAACGATAATTTTCGTAAAGAATTATATCAATACCAGGTTTGAACTCAACAAAATATTGCGAAGCCGCTCCACGCCATTGATATATGCACTGGTCTGGATCGCCTACTACAAATAAATTACCTGAAGTAGATGATAATTTGTTAATTATGTTCCAATCTACTATACTGCAGTCCTGGACCTCATCCACCATGATATAGTCAAATTTATCTGACCATTCTTGACATATATCTT
>OQWM01000313.1_pt1 | contig 29340 bp, 19 predicted proteins | sample 1691531 | NCBI WGS metagenome assembly OQWM01 (sample SAMN03418257, study PRJEB22391) | human gut metagenome | biome: human-gut; feature: organic feature; material: feces | host: Homo sapiens | place: Tanzania | collected 2013-01
TAATCACTTCTGTTCTCCTGTGTTTGAACTGTAAACCAAACAAGGGATAGATCAATCTTCCGTAGGCAGATGTCCATTCCCCCCACGCCAAATCATCTACGCCTGCTCAGCGGGCGTCCATTCTCCCACGCCAAATCATCTACGCCCGCAGAGCGGGCGTCCATTCCCCCACGCCAAATCATCTACGCCCGCTCAGCGGGCGTCCATTCCCCCACGCCATTTATGGAGAGGGGGGGCCGACAGGCTGGGGGTGAGGTCAGGGGGACAGGGGGTGAGGTCCAAGAAAGATCTAGGGATTGAGTTCAGCGGCATTGTGCGAAAAAAACTGTGCATTTTATTGCGCTTTAATGGCGTTTTCGTTAGAGTTGCTCCGTCTATTTTTTGCTTTATTCACAAAAGGAGGAGGGCAAACGATGAGAAAAACGACTGTTGCTCGCGGTCTACTGTTTCTAGGGATTGCGGGCTTGGCGGGATGTGCCAATAGCGACTATGCTCAGAGTCGCAAGACGCGCGAGGGCGTGACGATTAACGGATCGCAATTCGCCCCTGCAGAAGAAAACGATCAAAATGCGTTCGGACGCGAAAGCGACGGACTTTCGACAAACCCAAAGACAAAGCCATCGAAAGAAGACTTGGGCGAAGCAGGCAAGCTGTGCTCAAATAAAAGCTCGCTCACGGGCGACCCCGTAGGGGTTGATGCGTTTGTCAACGAAGTCGTCGACGTCAAATTCGTGCTCGAAGGCGTCGAAAAAACTCTCAAGGGATGCGATTCCGAAGAACTTAAGTCAAGACCACTTGGCGGAAGACGCGTCGTCATCGTGCTCGAGCGCCCCGATGGCGCCGACGGCGTTATCGACTTCGTTGCGAGCTCGGGCAATAAAGTGATTTCGAAGACGGCGACGAAAATCATCGCCAATACCGACACAAATGGCGAAGTCCACGTGCGTCTATACACTGGCTCGATGTATAGCAAAAATCCCATGTACTACATCAATGCATGGCAAGCCGACGTCGAAATGGCTGCGATCGATGTTAAGATCAAAAAACTCCCACAAAAGAGCGATGGCGACTTCTTCGAGGGCAGTAAAGATACGGCTAACGATCTTACGCCTCCGCCGGGATATTCCAAAATCGAGAGCAATAAAGCATTCGTCGAGATCGTCAACGAAGACCCACTCAAACAAGAGCTCTTCGTCGATGGCAGAAAGCGATTGCGTGTCAAATTGTTAGGCGCGGAGACGGCAACTTCCGATGCCCTTGAGCCTGTCGATTCAGAGGGCATTTGCTGGAAGTTCGTATCCAAACGCGAGAGTTCTCCGGGGGTGCTCGATGGAAATTCGGCGAGTGTCGATAAAGTAATGGGCAGCGACAGCGGCGATCAAGCGGGGTGCTCTAAAACCGATACAAAAGGGAATTTCTGGGTCGAAATTTCCACTGGTGCTTACTACAACGAGCGCTATTTCCTCAACTTTTTCCACCCCAAGGCAACGCCGATTTCGTATCAAATCGATACGTTTGTCGCACCCGATACTTTGGGCGAGCAAGGCAACGACGCAGAAATCACGACTACTGTTGGTGGTAAAGATAAGATTGATTCTTTCGATCAAGGCGAGTTCAGCGAAAAAGAAACGAAGGATTTGATCGATAAGATCTTTGGAACCGACGCTTGTACTGAACCCGTCCGTAGCATCTATGAACAATGTTACGATCCTCAATGCACTTTTAATTGTAAAAATGGGCTGGGAACGGCTGATTGCTCAAAGAGTGATTTTAAGTGTACATTTGTGAAAAACCCCGATGGTACTTGGTCGATCATCGATGAAAATAAAAATCACGTCAAGGCCGATCTCGATGGCGATTGCAATTGCAACGACGCAAATTATACGCCCGATTTGAAATGTTCACTGCCCGAAAGTGTGAAGTGTGGTGAAGACGTCTGCAAATCGTCGGGGAAAGCGTGCCTCGATAACATCAACGTCGTGCTCGACAAGGGCAAAGACGGTAAGACGATCGAAAACAAAGGCGTCGACACCGATGGCGATGGCAAAGTCGACGTCGCTCCCGATGAATGCGCAGCGACAGACCCACTTCCGTCAGAGTGTAAATCTGAATATCGTTTCGTTTGGAGCGACGACATTAAACAGCACTTCTACAATCAAAAATTGTCGACGCCGATCGGCGAAGAATTCCCCGTCTACGTCAAAGCGCGCAACAAGATAACGAGTGCACCCAATCCAAACGAGATTCCGGGTGTGACGGCTACGCTGATTCGCGGTTCTTATCCGTCGAACGACGCCATGTTGCGCCTCGGATCAAAAGACGTCGAGAACATGGCTTTCTCGATTGATGCGGGGAAGGAGGCAACCCTCAACTTCTGGTCGGGCAAGGCATTTGGTGCCCTGTATTACATTCAACTACGCCACGACGACGTCATGCCCGCCAATATCCCCATTGCCACGTCGAACGTCATCAATATGCCCAGTGGCGAAGGCGACAGCCCCGACGACTCAGTGCTCAAAGAAGGCGGCGAAGCCGTCACGCCACCGAGCGATATGGGCAAACCCGACCCCAATCTCGGGCACTGCACGCTCTTTGTCGACCCCGACGAAGTCGAACAGGTCAAAAATGCAAACGGCGATGCGTTGCTCACCATGACAGATGAGGCATTAAAAAATAATCAATCGCTCACCACATCGTCGATCGAGACGCCGATTGCTCGCACGCTCGTGCTCAACGCAGCTCTCGTCTGCGATCGCGGCTCTGATCGCCCGAGCGTCGTCAAAAACGTCAAGACGTATTGGAAACTGACGCGCGGCAAATCGACCTATAACAACGGTACGCTGTTGAGTACGGTCAAGGCGACCGATTATACGGGCGTTGCATCGTCGCAATTCTATGCCGGCACGGGCTACGGCGCGACATACTACGTGAGCGTCTTCCATCCGAATGCCACACAAGATGCCTCTTGCAAAAAAGATTGCAAAACGCGCCCGGCAGTATTTGAAATCAAAGTCAACGACTCGAAAGGCAGTATCCCCGGCCCCAGTGAAAAAGACGATCCCATCTTGCCAGGCGATACGACGGGAACCGACAAAGACGGCAATAAAGGCATCTGCTGTAATACTGCTAATGCCGAAAGTTTGGGTGTTTGCGATCCCAATCCATGCACCGAAGAAGCAGTCAATTGCAACGATGCACTCAAGCGCACGTATATCTATTGCGACAAAGACAAGGGCACCGAAACGCACGGCGAAAAACCCGACGTCAACAAGAGTTTGCCGACGGTGGCATGCAATGTTGCAGACTTCCCCGATTGTTTGAAAGATTCTGGTGAATGTCGAGATTTTGCAGGCAATGTGATTGGCGAAGACGATGGTGATCCGACGAAAAAATTCGTTGCGGGTTGCATGTTGTTGTCGTTCGAGGGCGATGATCCGCTTCGTTCCTATATCGGTACGCTCCAAAGCGTAAAAGTCAAATTGCAACAACGCACACTAAACGGCATCGAAAGCGTTGCCGATACGGTCTATGTCACCGCCAATAAAGCCCCCGAAGCCGATGGCGCATTTACATCCGATAAACAGCGCACGAGCTCGAAACACGGCACGACCGTCTTCTTCTTCAAAACGGGTTCGGTCATTACATCGTATAAACTTTCAGTATCTCACCCCAACTATGTCGATGATACGGGATTGATGATTCCCGTGTCGAAGATGCTCCACATCGTCGATAAGTCTTTGTTGGAGACGAAACCAGCTGACATCAATCTTATACGTTTATCGGTAGATGGTGCAGAAACCGACGGAGATGTCGAGAAAAAAGTTGTCTATCATGTTATATCGAGCGATTACAACAAATGCGACAGCAAGTTTGCACTCAATACGCGAGATGGCGTGCAGAAAAACTGCGAAGCAGCACAAGGCCCAACGTCGTGGAGTGATCCGAAAAAGAACAATGGTGTTCAGAAAAAGTCGATGTGCGCTGTTGATGGCGATTTATCGACGAGTATGACCGTGAATGTTCCCGACAGTCAGTCGCGTTATATGGCTTATGCTGTGCAATACAATTCAAAGGGCACGCCGATTAAATACGGTTGTGTCGATAATCAGTATTTGAATCCGCGAAAATGTACAGAAGAAGGCAAAGATGATGACGGTAATGATATATGTGAAGAGTATACGGCGGAGTTAGGTATTACGATACCGCTCAATGATATTCCATACGTTTTGCGTCCAGAATATAATATCAAGAGTTTGATCGATATCGGACCGCTCATCGAAGTTCCCGATAGTTGCGATCCGAAAAACGACAAATCGATCGGTTGCGTATTGCGACAGATTAAGAATTTATATAACCAGTATCTCTCCGACGATCCCGGCGAAAAAGTATTGTTTGCACTCGAAAAGTACTTCTTCCCCGTTGAAATGTTCGACGATGTCTTTTCGGCTGAACAATTGAGTTCTGTTGATAAGAAAACCGATGGATGTTTGGGGGTCAAAGGCTTTGGCAAGACATCTAGTGGCTGTAAAGATGCTAACGGAAATCTCGTCGCAGATTTGCGGACTACTGCTACAATGAAGTGTTGTGATAAAGATGGTAAGACTGAGAGTGCATGTAAGGATCCTGATGTCAAAGATAAAACTTGCAAAGATCCTCGATACGCTTATTCTACGCCGTTTTATGGCTCGAGTTCATGCGCATGCGCAAAGATTTACCATTACACAGCAGGTCAAAGTGAAAAGTGTCCGACTTGCAATAAGTTAGGTGGTAAGTTGCGACCTTTAGTTCTAAAGGGTCTTAAAGCACTCATTAATTCTGGGTTCAAGAAGGCAAATCTCGAAGACAATCTTTGCAAAGTCGTCGATTCCATTCAATATATTGAATTACAAGGTAATGCGAGTTTCAATACGAAAAATGGCAATAGCGCGATCGGCGTCACGATGCTGTTTAATGGTGTGAAGATTCCTTACGCAAATATCGAAGCGACATTTGAAGGCGGACGCGTTATCAAAGGCACGACTCAAAAGGCATTGCTCACGCCAGAGACGAACAGTCTCATGATTCCCGACATGGGCTTGACGTTGAGCTATGGCGAACTCGTCCTCGACATCTTTGGTAAATTGATCCCCGATGCTGTCGAAGACGGCAAACTCAAATTGAATGGCATTATCAACTGTGGCAAGTTGCTTGGCATTAAAGAAAGCGGTATCAAGATCCCCATCGTCAATATGACGATCACACCTGACGAAATCAATTTCGTTTGCGGCATTGGTTTGAAATTCCTCGATGATAAAGTCGTCGATTTTGCCGAACAACAATTCATCAATACGAATTTGAATTTGTCGGGGAGTGCTGAACTTGCCAACGATGGGTGCTCGGATAGCGTCAATGGCGCTTGTTATTCCGATTCACTCAAGAATGGTTTGTGGTCTGGCAAAGGATCGATGAGCGGCAAGCAAGCTGCCATTACGGGCGTTTGGGCTGCTGGCAAGACGAAAGATTCCGTGCCCGAGTTGACTTATGGCGATAAGACGCTCGATGCTTATATGGCTGAACACAGCGTTTGCCGCAAAGTTTTGAGCAAAGACGAAGATAAGATCGAAACGACGAATCAAGCATGCTTGGGCGGTTCGTTCGACAATCCTGCCGGACGCGTCTCCAACAACAAGTGTTCAAATGATGCTTGTAAAGGTCAGGATGGAATCGTCGTTTGTACGAAAGAAGGTGCATTTAATGCGCTTTATGCTAGCGCAAGTGCTGCAGAGATTATCAAGGCTGCCAATAAGGCATGTCTAGGTAAGACACAGGGACCTTGCACAACGAATCCAGAAATTATCAATGGCGGCAATGGTTTGACGAATGAGGATTGCATAGATCATTACAGTGAATACGAAGAGCAATGTAAAAATAACCCGTCGATAGCCGTTGGTGAGGGCGGAACTGGAACAATTGATTATATCGTTGCCAATTGTTGCGATTTACTCGAGGAGGGTAAGCAGTCGAAATGCAATTCATCAACTCATGATTGTGTTCCCGATAACACGGATGGAAACACTTATCTGTGCGATAAAAATTGGAAACAAACATGCAGTACAAGACTGTGCTCAGGACAATGCAATACACCAGCGTGTGTTATGAATAGTGAAGTGACGAATTGCAAAGATGTCGATGATTCTGGAAATGAAGTCGTTGCACCGAAACCCGCTGTCATCGTCGCATCTTGGAGATTCGATGGCGTGAGCAAGAAGAATGAACTCGATGATGCAATGAAGAATGCGACTTTTGAAGGTGGCTACACGGGAGAGCTGAAGCTTACGTTTGTAGAGCCATGTAATGAAAAAGCGTCGTATAAGCTCGTCACTGGATCTGATGGCGCTCTCGGTGCAATTGGTACCGATGCGAATGCTTCGGATTGTAAGCAGAGTAGTGATCTCAAGAAGGGCTATTTGAAGATTAGCGGTAACGTCGATAAAATGGAAATCACTCGTGTGACGTTTAACGTCATGGGGGTTGGACGCAAAATTGTCTTTGGAGAAGGTGATGAGATTGATCAAAAGTCGAATTTGACGGCGACATCCGACGCGGCTTGGCAGAATATGTCGATCGATATTGAAGATGGTAAAAACTTGAATGTCTACATCGCGCCTGCATTTGATACCAAGACGCAAGAAACGTTCGATAAACTCATGCGCATCGATGATATCGTGGTTTATGCACGGGAATCCACGACAGAGCCTGAGTCGGCGCCGAAGCCGACGCCAGAGGAAGAAGGCGATAATGAACCCGTCGGTTATTAGGATTGGTTCTCGTCGCTAAAGCCCAGAAATCCCCTCGCCCTCTCGGGCGCGGGGATTTCGTCGTTTTTGGTCTTCTCGTGGCGTGTAACTGTGCTATGAGAGCGATGCATGCGTGGGAGAAGGCGCGTGAGTTACGATAATGAGAGAGAAGGAGTTTAAGAAATGGGATTTCGCGTGATATCTTTAGATGCACTCGATGTGTCGAATCGCAATGCGACGGTATTGGCGACGGGTAAGCGCGTCGAATCGGTTTTGGCGTCGCTGGGTATCGACGACAATTCGAAGCAGGTGGCGCGCGCCATGTTGGCGGCGAAAGAAAAGTGCTTTACGTTGTATCGCACGGGGGCGGAGAAAGATAGCAGTGGGGCCGATGTCGTATGGCGGCTTTCGGTCGTCGTGTTGGGCGAGCAGAAGTCGCGGCACATGCCGTTACAAGACGTATTTGGAGCGAGAAAAGCTTTGAATGCCAAGTCGTTTGCCAAAGATGGTGCTTTTGTCGTCGCGCTCGACGACGATTCGGTCGAGGCGTATGAAGGCGTCGTGGCGGCAATATTGCGATCGAAGCCGACGTATAGCAGAAAGACGGAAAAGAAAGATGGCGAGTTTGATGCGTGCGATGGCGATAATGCGATAGCGATTGCCGATGATTTAGACGAGGCGTCGATGCGTCGACTCGGTGCAATTGCCGAAATCGTGCCGATGGTGGCGCATTGGGTCGATATGCCAACTTTGGAGCTCGATACCGAAGAATTTGCAAAGATTGCTCGAAAAGAAGCAGAAAAATTGGGCATTAGAGTCGAAGAAATCAGAGGGGACGATCTTTTGTCGCGGGGATTTGGTGGGCTCTATCACGTGGGCAAGAGTGGCACGGCGGCGCCGTGCCTCGTATCACTCGAGTATCGAGCGGCAAAAGCTCGTCGCCGTATTGCATTGGTGGGTAAAGGGCTCGTTTACGATACGGGTGGTTTATGCCTCAAGCCGCGCGAGCACATGTCGACGATGAAAGGCGACATGGGTGGCGCGGCGGCAGTCTTGGGCGCGGTTTTGCTCGCGGCGAAGACGGGGCTCGACTGCGATGTGACGGGTATTTTGTGCATGGCCGAGAACGGAATTGGTCCCAATGCGCTACGCCCCGACGATGTCATTACGTTGCACTCGGGTTTGACGGTTGAAATCAACAATACCGATGCCGAAGGTCGGCTCGTATTGGGCGATGGGGTTTCTTATGCGAGCTCGCATTATTCGCCCGATCTCATCGTCGACGTCGCGACGTTGACGGGAGCGCAGTTGATGTGCACGGGCAAACGGCATGCAGGGCTTCTGGCGCGAAGCGAAGAGCTCGAGAGCGCGATCGTCGAAGCGTCGCGAGCGTGTGGTGAACCCGTGTTCCCGATGTTGTATGCCCCCGATATGTTGATCGAAGAGTTCAAGAGCGACGTTGCCGATATGAAGAATTCGTGTAAAGATCGGATGAATGCACAATCGTCTTGTGCGGGGCATTTCGTCGAAAAGCACCTCGCTAAGGAATATCGCGGGGAATATGCGCATATCGATATCGCGGGCCCAGCTTGGGATGGCGAGCGAGCGACTGGTTACGGTGCAGTATTGCTCGATGCGATTTGTCGTCTTGCCAAAGCGTAAACATTTCAGGAATACCCATTCGAATGGCAAATCCCATGATATGCCCTTATGAGAAACCGGAGAGATCGATAGGTTCAGAGGTATCGCCGTTCTTGAAATTAGCGTTTGCTCTGTAGTCAAATGCCGTGCGTATTGCCGAGAGGCAATAGCACGGCAGCGTAGCCGTATTGAGCGCAGCGAAATAGGCGTAGCCGCGTAGCCGTATTGAGCGCAGCGAAATAGGCGGAGCCCCCCAAAAAAAACGCTTGCGAAGGTGGGGGAATTAGGGGGCGAAGAGCGAGCGGAGGCGTTCGATGGCTTTGCCGCGGTGTGAGACGGCGAGTTTTTGGTCGCAGGTGAGTTCGGCGAATGTGGTGTGCGTGTCGTCGCTGAGGAAGAGAGGGTCGTAGCCGAAGCCGGCGGTGCCGCGTGGGGCGTCGAGGATGGTGCCGTAGGCGTGTGCTTCGAAGGCGATTTCGGCGCGAGCGATGTCGGCGATTGGCGCAGAGGCAGGGCAGGGTGTGCCGGTGGCGTTGTAGAATTGTGCGGCGGCGCGGAGTGTGGGCGATTCGAGGGTGGTTTGGATGTCGGTGGATGCGACGATGACGAGGCAAAGTGCGCATGTGAAGTGAGCGGTGCGTTGTGCGGGGGGCGTTTGTGCGAGTGCGCGAATGAGTTTTCGGTTGTTGGCGGCGGTGCGGTCGGGGTCGGGGTCGATGTCGGGTGGGAGTGTGGCGTAGCGCGCGCTGTAGATGCCAGGGGCGCCTTGGAGTGCGTCGACTGAGAGGCCGGAGTCGTCGGCGATGGCGTTTTGTGCGAGTGCGGTGGCGAATGCGCGGGCTTTGATGCGGGCGTTTTCGATGAAGGTGGAGCCGTTTTCGTCGACGTCGAGTGTGATGGGTGAGGGCGAAATCTGAATTGAAGTCAGTGCTTGGGCGAATTCTTGTGCTTTATGCGAATTTTGTGAGGCTAGTATGAATTTCATGCAGTTATCGAGGTGGCGTTGGTGGGCGAAAAAAAATCCCAGCCGGTGGGCTGGGATGAAAGATTAACCGAATGCTTCGGGGTCGATGTCGTCGGGGGACTCGCCGTTGAGGTCGATTTCGCCTTCGTATGAAACGAATTCGTCGTCGTCGTTGCGGGTGAGTAGCGTGCCGACGGGCATTTCGAGGAATGGAATGACGTCGGCGGAGTAGTTGACGATGAGGTTGATGTCGAGGATGCCGAAGTTGGCGGGATTGGTGACGTAGTCTTCGGGTTCATCGCCTGCGAAGAAGCGCCAACCGGTATCTTGTGGCGATTTGGGTTCTTCGCGTAGCATGACGCTGATGCGGTATCCTTCGACGAGGATGCGGTCGGAGGCGACGGCGTTCATTCCGAGGTAGGCGTCGGGGAGTAGTCGTTCGATTTGGTCGGAAGGAATGGCGAGTTGTTTGTAGTTTTGCTCGCACCAAGCGTTGAGCGCCCAGACGCCGTCGTTGAAGAGTTTTGAGACGATGCGCATGTTGATGTCGAGGAATTCGGCGAGGCCGTCTTCTTCGAATTGTCCGGCGGTGACGAACATGTAGTAGACGGCACCGCAGAGGGCGGAGATGGCGAAATCGCCGAAATTGGCGAACATCTCGTTGCACTGTCGGCCCTCGAGGATGAGCATGTCTTCGTATTGCGACTGAGTGAGGATACCGCAGGCGTAGGCGGCTCGGATGAGCATGACGTGCTCGCCGATATCCCAAGCCAAGAAGCCTTGTTGGCCGACGAGATCGCGGAAATAGTAGGCGAAATCGCGGCTTTTTGTATAGATGAGTTTGCCGTCGTCAGAGAGCGTGTCGACGTCGACGGTAGGCGTGCCGTCCCATTCGGAGGCGAAGTCGTAGTATTCGTTGAAGGTGTGGAAGAACTCGTATCGCTGTGTGTTGAGCGTATCGGCATCTTTAATGCCGAAGACGGATTCGAGGTATTGGCGGAGTTCCTGTGCATTTTCGGGTGAGTCGCACGTGTAGTTTGGGTCGAAGCCCATGTGTTCGGGGATGCCCGGCAGTCTTCGGAACGAGGGCAAACCACTGAGAATGGTGCAGAAATTGAGAGGCTCAATGATGACCATGTCGTCTTGGTCGACTTGGTCGAGTTGTGCTGTGATTCCTGCTTTGAGAGTAGCGATCGAATCGACAATGGACTGCAATTGCTGCGAAATGGGCATCTTTTCCTCCACGAACGACGTTGAACGAAAACGTATGAATGACCGAGCTATTTTAACGCATCGTAAACTTTGATGCAATCATTAGCCGTTTCGGCGATGGAGAGATTTTTTGTCATGGCGTTGTGGCAAATGGTCTTCCATTGGTTTGTTTGGATGAGGTCGATGGCATCCATGGCGATGTTGTAGAAGTCGTCGCTGTCGTAGTTTGCGCAAGCGAAGCCGTTTTCGTGGTTGATGTTGGCATCGATGTCGACGACTGGGGCGATGTCGTTGGCCATGGCGCCGAGTGCGCGGACGACTGGAATGCAGCCGTAGTGCATGGCGATTTGGTGGAGTCGGCAGCCGCATTCGTGTTTGGCTGGCACGAACAAGATATCGGCGCCGGCCAATAGTTTGCGGATATCGGCGCAATTGGCGTCTTTGATCCAAGTCATTTGGGATTTGAAGTCGTCGTGCCATTGTTGGATGGCGTTTTCGTAGACTTTATCGCCGCGTCCGACGACGACGAGATTGACGTTTTGCGCCATGACATCGTCGAGGATATCGTTGATGAGATCGATGCCGGATTCGGCATTGAGCGCACCGATGAAGAGGGCGACGGGGCGATTTTTGAGGAGTGACAACGATTTTGTGAGAGCGTTTTTGCACGTCTTTTTGCCAGCCATATCGTCGTCGTCGTAGTTGGCGTCGAGGGCTTTATCGGTGCGTGGATTGAGTTTATCGGTATCGATGCCGAGTCGTATCGTTTCGAGGTTGCCGAGTCGGCTGAAGAGGACGCCTTCCATGCCGATATCGGAACCGACGCTTTTTTCGATGTTGTTTTTGACGATGTGATTGGGGAAAGCGAGTTTATCGGCGTAGAGATAGGCACCTTTGAGAATGCTCATTTTGCCGTAGAATTCGAGACCTTCGCTCGAGGTGAGGTTTTGCGGGAGCCCGAGTCGATTGATCCACGCCATGTCGACGGTGGCTTTGTTTTCGGTGCCGTTGAGCGTGACGACAGTTTTGGCATGATCGGCGCGAGGGGATTCGGCGCAGATCGTGCGCAAATAGAGGGGGACCATGGCGGTGAGCAAGCCTTCGCAATGGACGATATCGTATTCGACGGGTGCGTTGATCAACCATTGGCAGACGCCTTGCGCGAAGGCGGCGGTGGCAATGATGCCGGCGTCGTCGTCGAGCGAGAGGCCAGATTTGATTTCGGTGGCATCGAGGTAGAACGTGCGAACATGGGCATCGCTACGGCCTTCGAGGACGGAGATATCGCGTGCGGAGCCATCGATTTGAGCTTGGCAATGGACGAGGCGTTTTGCCAAGGGGGCGACGCCCTTGTCGATAGTATCGGTATGGGGTACGACGAGGTCGATTTGGAGGTCTCCGCGGGCATCGGAAAGAGCCTTAGTTAATTCGGCTGCGATGCTATTTTTTGAATCTAATGCAGTTGCTACGTATAAAACTCGAATCATATTTGTCATACCACTTTATAAAGATCGTACACGACGAAAGCCCGGAACGTCCGACGATGTGTGCACCATCTGACTGAAAAAACCGCAGTAGCCCACTGGGCGACCAAATCGAGCTGTATACGCTCGAATGCGTTGATTTGTCAAGCGACGGGCGCGGATGGCTTGCGGCTGGTCGCGATATGTGATTTGGCTCGGGCGGGCTCGTGCCATCTCAATCCATTGGGGTGACGGTTTCGTTTCGGCTTTCTCGATAAGCTTTGATGCCCAGGTTCATGGTGGCGCGATCGACCGATCGGAGTTTGTAGATATCGGTATTGGAGACCCAAGCCGTTTTTCCGTCGGCGCGTTCGATGAAAGCCCAATCGGCGTTTTGGCTGATGACTTTGACGATGAGCCCTTCGGCGTAGCCGGGTTCCTCGAATGATTTGGGGTTGGGTGAGATATCGGATTTCAGGCTCGTACTATCGAGCAAGACGGCGAATTGGAGGTTTTCGGTCGATTGCCTGTTGCTGATGAGTAGGACGAGTGCGCAGATGAGCAGGAGTTGTAGCAAGATGAGGGAGAGGAAGAGTTTTTGTGGTCTTCGGTCGTAGAAGTAGGGGAGGAGGTAGATGGCACCGATGATGAGGAAAAACGCCGCCCAGATGGCGATCATAAATGTGAATAGCTCGGGTTTGGAATAGCGGTGTACGCGTTGCCAAGTTTGGAATTTGTCGGTTTTTCCGCGCACGAAGATGGCATCGGGGTATTGTTGAGAGATGTTGTATTCGACGAGGCTTTGGATCGCGGCGAGTTTTTGTCGATTGTCGCGCGATGGGGCGATGATTTCGAGTTGTTGCAGGTAGGCGATGGCGTAGCCGAACTTTTGCGCTTTGAGCGCGGCGAGCATTTGGTTGTGTAGTAAATCGGGTTGTATGACGTCGTAGCCCGCGTTTCGCATTTGTATTTCGTATTCGCGATAGAGCGTGAAAGCATTTGTATATTGTCGATTGTCGTAGCTTTCTTTTGCGCGTTTTTCGAGGGCTTGGAGTTTGGCTAGAGCGTCGTCGTCGGTTTGGTGTATCGATGGCGATGGGTGAGTTTGGGCAATCGCTCGAATGGGGAAGAGACATATACAAGCGAATAATATATATATATAGTATGTATGAAGTATATTAATCATAATAATGCCTCAATACACTTAACATATCGATAGCTTCTTTAGCGGTGAGGGGGATATGTGAGCTAGCCGAATTGATCATGAGCTTTTGGAGTATGGAGAATGCAACGTCTTGGTGTTCTTTTTTGATGATGACTTTGAATTGTGCAATGACATCGTCGTGGCAGACGCGAGTTTCGACATTGAAAATGATTTTTGCGAGTTCTCGTAGGCATCGGAGTTGGACTTGAGAGTTTGTTGCGCTCAGGAATGCGTCTTCGAGTTTTTTCATTTCGCGTCGTCGTGCATCTTTAGCGGCGCGTTTTTTCCGTTTATCGCGGAACGATGCCGTAAAGATGATAGAGATGAGTATGAGCGGCGGAATGAAAACATAGATCCAGAGGTTGTTGGGGTAGGGATCGGAACGAATTAAGTGGATGGGGCGAATGACGTCGTCTTTGAAAGCGGCGAGCGATATATCGTTTTGTGGAATGGACTCGACGATATTAGACGGATCGATAGTGACTTGTATGGGCGCCGAAGAGACGGTGATGTATTTGTGTTTTGCGGGATGAAACGTCACGATCGACAGTGGCGGGAGCGTGTAGGTACCGGCGGTGAGGGGGATGAGCTGGATGTGGTATTGGATCGTCGTATGCACGCCCGAGTCGTCGGCTTTTTCGGAAATTTTGTCGCGCACGAGCCCCATCGATTTGAAATTGGCTTCGAGTTTGTTGAGTTGGTAGGGGACGGGGGCGATGCCATTAGAAGACGTATTTGCCGTGATGGTGAAATAGAGAACGAGAGTTTGCCCGACGCGAGTTTGCGTGGCAGAAATCTTCGATTCGATTTGGAAGTCGCCGACGTTTGCGATGGCATAGTGTGCGGGCATGGGCTGTGGCGGTGGAATGACTTCGATAAACTTTGGCGATGAAGTGATCCATGGCTTATCGTCGAGGAATGGAATGCGCACGAAGAGCCTGGGCAATGGCAAGAGACCTGCTTTTGATGGCGTAATATAATAGGTGGCGAAAGGTTCTTTTTGATACGATTTGTTTTCGATCGAGACGTAGCTCGATCGCGGCGTCGTGCCTTCGATCGAATACCAGAATTTGAAATCGGGTTCGACGACGTCGTAGTAGACTTGTCCACGGGAAGCCTCGATATAGACGGCGTAATCGACGCGCAGTGTTTGCCCCAGATAGATCTGGTACTCGCGTGTGTCGGTTTCGATGAACATGGGATCGCCTTGTTTGCATGCTTTGGCGATGTTTCGAATGTCGTGATCGGTGTTGGCTTGAACGGAGGGCGCTGGGGCTTGAGCGAGGGCGTGCGTAGGGCTAAGGTTTGCGGCGAGAATCGCCGCGGCGAGGCCGCAGAGAAAGGGCGTTGCTTTGCTGTGATACGTCGCCATGCTACCAATCTTTTTTGGGCAATTTTTCATAAGTCTGTCCCTGGATAGGCATTTCGAGTTGTCCTTGTTCGATGTTATCGAGCAATGTGTCGACGTAGTCGCGTTCGGCTTGTGCAGGATCGAATTGATGGGCTTTTCCGTCGCCGTCGTCGGGGCTTGGCGTCGATTCGTTGCCTTGGGCGTCGTCGCCTTGTCCTTTTGGGGTTTGCGGCGTTTCGGAGGGCTTTTCGGGATCGGGTTTTGGCGTATTTTCGTCTTTCGACGGATTTTTATCGCGCTTGTTGGGATCTTGCTGTTGTTTTTCGTCGTTTTTGTCTTGCTGTTCTTGAGATTCTTTTTCGTCGTCGTTGTTGGTGGGGGGCGTGAGCATCATAAATGCGAAGCCTTGGGCACGTGGTTGCATTTCGAGCTCGATGAAGGTGTGTTTCATCATCGGCTTTTGTAGCGTGTAGTCGAGGATTTCGTGAGGTCCTCGCCAAGTGTCGGATATCTTTTGCGTCGAAAGTTCGGCGGTAAACGGCTGATTATCGGGAGGCAGTGTAATGTAGGCATCGAAGCTGAAGTCGTCTTTTGCGATGGCTTGGTGGCTGAGGACGCTCGTCGTGAGCGTTGCATTGAACAGCTTTTTATTAGCTGGAATCGTAGGTTTATATCGGACGGCATCGTTGGGGCAGAGCCATTCGGGAGGGGCAAAATAGACGTCGTCGTCGTTGAGTTTATCGACGGGGAGCGTGCGTTCGACGATGCGATTGTGTGGCGTATTGCTACAGGGGAGTGATTTGCCGATGGCAATGCTGTGTTGTATGCCCTCGGACTCTTTGGAGGCGTCGAGCGCGATAGAAATCGTATTGGGCGTATCGAGATCGTTTTCGATGAGAATATGGAGTGTATAGAAATACTCTTCGAAGGCCAAAGAACGCCGAAAAGTTCCTTTGAAGATATCGAAATAAGGAATTATCTTCGTCGAGCTATGCGGATCTATTTTATGCGGATCGATCGCAGAATTATTTGGCCAATTGGCTAGGAACGATCGGCCCGATTTGTCTTTAATGTCGATGTGGAGCGAATTTTCGATGAGTTTTGCATTGGTCGAACGCAACGATACGATGACGGATTGATGGGGTTCGAGTTCGATTTTGTAGAGATCTGGTCGCGATGGGCAAATCATCTGATGGGGAAACACGCGCCCTTGTTCGAGTTTGATGGGGATTTGGACGAGGTCTTCCGTATAGGTCGTTTCGTCGTCGTTATAGGCGCAATTTATCCACTTGTTGAAGACGGGAGTGACGCGAGCTTCGCCGTTGTCTTTTGTATAGAATTGGACGAGGTAGTCGCCGGCTTCTTCGACTTCGAAGAGGGGAGTATTGAGTTGTTGTCGCAAGAATACGAAGTCGTTTGGTGCGGGGATATCGGTTGGCTCGGGCATGGCAAAAGTCTCGATAGGTGAGCCGATTTTTTCGCCATTTTTGGGGGCTTTATAGAGGGCGATTTGAATTTGGGAATAGGGGAGTTGGCTGGAATCGTCGATCCAAAACTTGCGATCGAGGGAACGCAATTTGATGAAGAGCGACAAGATTTCGTGTTGACGTGCTTCGAAAAGGAACCATCGGCTCGTATTGGGGCATAGTGTAAATTCATCGACGATGCCGCGGAGTCCGGCGAGAGAAAGCGCCGTTTCGTATGAATTGTTTTGGGGTTCGTTAGGCGAAACGAAAGCTTGGCATGGGGTAAAGAGCATCGAATAGGTGAGGCTAAGGAGGTCGCGATGATCTTCGCCATATTGAATGAGGTGGATGAGGTGTTGGATAGCTTCTTCGATATGGTCTTTCGATGGAGGCGGGAATGGGCGCGTAGGGCACAAGAGCCCCGTCGCGATGAGATAGTGTGCCCCCATGTGGATATCGTTGGACATTTTATCGAAGAGGAGCGGGAATTGGACGAATTGCGTCGAATGATGTTCTTTTGCTTTATCGATGAGCGCCTTCATACGGGTGACGCCGGCGTCGCATTTTCCGCTAAGGATTTCGGTTGCAGCCTTATTATATTCGATGGTTTGCTCATCTTCGAGATTTTTTGCGTTTGGCAAGACGACGTCGAGATAGCGCATTGCGCCGTCGAAATCGTCTCTCGCAATCGACTGCTCGAAGATTTTGAACTGCGTTTCATCGGATTGGAAAGCCGCTTCGTTGCACGCCATGGCGGCAACGGCGATAGCATTGACGAGGCAAAGAGCGATCGTTTTTTTCGTCGAAAAGTGTTTCATCATCTATGAAATATGTTCGAAAACGTCGTCGTTTTCGGGTCGTTTTTGATTCGAACGTCGGTAGTTGAAGAGTCGCTTCGTCATGTAGATGAAGACGGGGGAGAAGAAGAAGAGCAGCATGAAGATGAATGCCGCGGCGAGGAAGAAGCCGTGGAGTGGTTCACGGTAATAGGCAGAGGCTTCTTCTTGAGGTGTCATATCGATGCGGACGAGATTCCACTTCGATAGGATTTGCGAGGTGGCCGAATTGGGCGATGTGAGGCGCGTGAAATAGCCTTGGGTACGGTTTGCGATATCTTCGAGGAAAGCCGTTTGAATACGCGATATGACGGGGGCATTTTCGTATTGCATGGGGGATTTTTTGGCATCGAGGATTTCGGAACCGTTTTCGGTGCCGACGGCGATGATATCGACGTGGATATGTCGAGCGATGAGTTTTTGAATCGTCTGTTCGGTATCGTCGGAATGGTCTTCGCCGTCGGTGATGAGTAGGATACGTTTTCGGTGATCGTCGGGCAATTCATTGGGATTGTCGACGCGTTCGTCGAACGTCGACATGGCGGCGGTGAGGGCGATGTTGAGATCGGTGCCACGGGTGTTGAGCTCGGAGGGATCCATTTCGTTGAGGACGGCGACGAGAAAAGAGGCATCGAGTGTTTGTGGAATTTTGGCGACGACTTCGTGTGTGAAGAAGACGAAGCCAATTTGATCGCCGTAGCTAGAATTGAGTAGGCGGATCGTTTCGTCGCGCGCGGCGTCGAATCGCGTTGGCACGTAGTCGGTGGCGTCCATCGATCGCGATAAGTCGAAGGCGATCGTCGTACGCAAGTCGTTGCGTTGGAGGTGCGTCGTCTTTTCTTTTCCGTAGGGCTCCATGACAGCCAAGATGAGCAGAGCCAACGAGATGATGAAGAAATACGTGCGGCGACGGTGATTGCTCGTGCGCAATATGCGGAAGTTTTGCGAAACGCGTTTGCTCGTAAACCCGTATTTATCGAGCAGATGCAAGCCATATAGCGTATGCATGCGCGCCAAAACGACGCTCGTTATAAAGATGATGATGAAATTCCAAAAGATCGCATATCGCGGCAATGCAAATGTGATGGCGACGATAGCGGCGAGCGATAAGACGTCGTAGGCGACGAGTCGCGAGACGACGGGTTTGATGGGTTGTCGCCTAGCCGTTCCCAGCGTATACGCTACTTCATAGAGTCGCGCACGCTTCCACAATATGGCACTCGAATAGCACATCATCGCGACGAAGAGCGCGATGAGGAAGAAGATCATGTTGGGGTTGTTCCAGTATTCGATAAACATGGCGCGGATGGGGATTTATCGCATTATGGCGTGTGCCGGACGAAGATGACGGTGAGCGTGAACGAGAAGAGCCCGAGGATGAGGGCTATTAAGGCGTAATAGAGGCTGATATCGGCTTTGACGGCATGAGCTTGGATTTCGGATTGTGCCGAGGGCTCGAGGGCGTCGAGGATATCGCCCAAGTTTTTTTTGAGATCTGCGCCATCGGCGACGCGGAAAGCTCGCCCCCCCGTTTGTAGTGCAATGTTCTCGAGGACGTCGAAATTGACGGGGAAATTCGATTCGTGGAAAGTCGTCGTTCCACCGATATCGGTATAGCCAAAGACGGCTCGATTGTCCTTTCCGATGAGGACAGGGAAGACTTTGACGTCGTAGGCTTGTGCGGCGGAAATAGCTTGATTGACGCTGATGCGGCCGCCTTTTCGGTCGCCATCGGTGATGAGGATGATGCTCTTGGATTTCGACGTCGAATGTCGGAGGCTGGCGACGGCTTTGAGAATGCCATCGCCAATGGCCGACTGCGATGCGTTGATATCGTCGATGCGTCGCGATTTGAGTTGTTGCGATAAACTCTCGTAGTGGATTGTGAGCGGCGTGGCGATGAAGGCATTCTGAGCAAAGAGAACGACGCCAACGCGATCGCAACGCGCCGTCGATAACCCCGTATTATAACATTGTCGAGCTCTAGATTCGACGAAATCGAGCATCGTCGAACGCGCGATGTCGAATCGCGTTGGCGTGAAGAGGTTTTGTTCGTAGCGTCGATTGACTTCTTCGAGACTGAAGTCGTAGGCTTTCATCGAAGCCGACATATCGACGGTAAAATAGATGTCGATCCCCGTATAGAGAGCATTATTGGCGGCTCTGCCCTGTGGCCCTGCCAAAGCGATTGCCAGGCAGGTGATCGACAGGGCAAAGAAAGCCGAACACACCCATAACATGACGAGGCGGAACGATCGATGATGGGGCACGAGTCGCAAGTGCGAAGGCAGAGTATGCTTCGGCTTGGGCGATGAATCGTCGAGCTCGGCATCGGATGGGGTTGCGGTTGCGGTGTGCGGTTTGCGTTGGCGCGATAAAAACGACGGGAATCGATAGTATCGCGAGACGAATTTGGGGTGGAAAATGGTAAATGCAAGATAGACGGGCATAGCCGCTAAGAGCACGAGGGCGATGGGGTGCTCGAATGACTCGATGTGCAGGGCGTCAAAAAAGGAGAAGATCGAATCCATCGTTATTTCGAGCCTCCGTCGTCTTGGGAGTGGGGCGCAAATATATCGCTTTCGACGGGGCGATGCGGATTAGGCGTCCAGCCCGTGTTATCGTCGAATGCGACGTCAATGATGAGCGATTCGTCGGGCGTTTTAGGCGTTATTGCTGCCAAACCCGGTGGCGCAAAGCGCATCGGATCGCGCGGATCGATTCGATCGAGTGGCGATTGGTCGTCGCTGATGGGGTGGAATGTGGCGTATGGATCGACGGCATCGCCTGGGGTATTCGTCGAAATGGCGACGTTGGTGGCAATATCTTGATTCGCCGCGTTTTGTGCGTTTGGCGCAATGCCACCGCCTTTTGAAGAATCTTCGGTATTATTGGTATTTGTAGAAGATTCTGCAGTCGTCTGACGATCGCATTCGCCTTGTTGCGCGATGATTTGGGCGTTTTTGAATTCTTCTGAATGTGCGATTTCGTCGAGTTTTGGGGCGCATTCGCACATATCTCGCATGAGCATGATAGTCGCAGCGCGACTCGTCGGCAGATCGGTAAATTTGATGCGGTCGATTTCGTTTAATATTCGTTCGACATCGTCACAAATCGAATTATCGACGTGTTTATGGCGCAATTGCGCAACGATCTGCGGCGTCGTTCGGTTGAACGCATCGCATTCGAATAGGGCATCGATGAGTTCGCGCATGGCGAAAGCCAACTTGTCGTAGAGTGCTTTATTTTCTTCGATCGACGACGGTTCAATGTCGAGTAGCGGCACAATCTGGGCATTAAATGCTTCGATTGGGTTCATGTATATGCGTTCGGTATGGGGATGGATGGGCTTTGGATGTCGCAACAACAAATAGGCAAAGGCGATGGCGACGATCGAGATGAGAGCCGCAATGGCGACGAGAACTTCTTGAATTATCGTCGATTTCCAAGGTTTTAGTGGGATTTGCGGCGTGATTTGTTGTGACAAATTATAGGAAGGTGCGATGGCTTCGATGTCGATACGGATATTGCCCGGGTAATGCCGCCCGATTTGGGTTCCGCGCGGGTCGAATACTTCGGCTTGGAATGGCGTGGTAAAGAATATGCCGGGGCGGTCGAATTGACACGATATCGTAACCTTATGGCGTAGCGTTTGCGGGTCTTTTATCGTCGTTTGGACTTCGGGAGGTGCACACGTCATCGCATCGTGGTTGGGGAGGGCGGGGCGAACTTGGCACGAGCTATCGAGGGTAACGACGAATTCGTATGTAATGGTCGTGAGAACGCGCGATTTGTGCGTATCGACGCTCGCCGACTCGAGCGCGTAGCGGCATGGATCGGGTTTGTCGACGATGTGGTCTTTGTACGGGGGATTGGCATAGAAGTGCGCATATTCTAAAGCATCGAATTCGGCGCCGACGACTTCGTAGCCCACACATAGCCCGGGGCAAAGCACACCTATACCAAGCGCGCACAGCGCCACGATCCGTGATAATCTCCGATATCGATTGACTGCATTTGCAGGGATGGTGTGAGGCAAACGGGCAAAAATCAAACTCGATCCTCCCTAGACATGCGATGCACGTTTATTGAAAGCGCGTAAGATCGGGGGCAAGATGTCTTCGGTCGTCGAAACGCGCACCGTCGTCAGATTGAGTCGATTGAAGAGCTTTTTGAGGCGTTGCGATCGTTCTTCGAAGTTCTTGGCATAGGCATCGCGAATGCGCTGATTCGACGTGTCGCCAATGGCATACGATTGATCGTAGAGATCTTGAATGATGGCGAAACCCAAATCGGGCAGTTTCGATTCCATCGGATCGGAGATGACGACGGGGATGACTTCGTGATGATGCGCCAACAATTGCAAGGGATTGTCGAATCCTTCGTGCAAAAAATCGCTCACGATGAAGACTAAGTTTCGCCGCTTGAGAAATGTCGCCGCTTTCGACAAGATGAGCGAGAGCGAATTGTCGGGCGTATATGGAGAAAATTTCAGAGCTTCGAGAACGATTCGAACGATATTCGATTTTCCTTTGATAGGTGGAATATGCTTCAGTCCGTTTTCGCTAAACAGGAACAAGCTCACTTTGTCGTTATTTTGCAGAGCGCTAAAGGCCAAAATCGACATGGCTTCGATAGCCGTTTCGACTTTGAGTTGGCCGATCGAACCGAAATGCATGGGGGCGGAGAGGTCTAAGATGATCGAAACGCTGAGTTCGCGTTCTTCGATGAATTGTTTGACGAAGACGCCATTTTGACGCGCCGTGGCATGCCAATCGATATAGCGCACGTCGTCGCCATCCTCATAAGCCTTGCACTCGCTGAAGGTCATGCCCTGCCCCTTGAACGCCGAGTGATACGTCCCCGCAAGTGCTTCTTTGCTACGCATTCGCGTATGAAATTCGATGCGCCTGAGTTTTCTGATGAAATCTTGGACGTCCATGGAACACCCCGAAAAAGCGAAAAACACGAGTCGATGGAATCGAGTATCATAATTTGGCAAAAAATACACGTAAAACCCTGCATATTTGTCGATGGCAGAGGGGAATTTGACGAGGTGTGTGCTGCAAAAAGCATTGGGAAAGCACGTGTATGGCGATTGAATCGCGAGATTTGAGCCGTGAAGACAGCCCAAGAAAGCCGCGCGTATGCGCGCAACCTGCCGCAAGCAGGCGGCAGGGAGCACATAGCGCGGAAAGCGCGCCGTATTTCGCCAGAAATAGGCGCGCCAAGTGCGCCGTATTTCGTTAGAAATAGGCGCGCCGCGGAGTCGTATCGGCGTGAGCCGATAGACGGAGCCATTGCATCATCGTGAAAAAAGTGCTTATATGCATAAATGCGAGTTTGCAAAGGGCTTTTTTTATGTGTGTAGCCCACGTAGACCGTCGTGCGCACGCAATGACGCGGTGCGTCAAATTTTTGTTGGAGAAAACCGTATGGAAAAGTTTAATTTTGGCGAGTTGCTGGGCAATCTATCGGTGTCGGCAGTGACGGGATTTTTGTTCAAACTCATTGGCGTTATTGCACTTTTTGTGATTGGCTTGTGGGTGGCGAAGGGGCTGAGCAAGCTGGCGCGCAAGGCGTGTGGGCGGTCGAAGATCGACGAGACGGTGAGTCAATTTTTGGGTCGCAGCGTGTATTGGGTGACGTTGATCGTCGTCGTGTTGGCGTGTTTGAGCATTTTTGGCATCGAGACGACGTCGGTGGCGGCGATTCTCGGTGCGGCGGGCTTGGCGGTTGGTTTGGCGTTCCAAGGGACGCTGTCGAGTTTTGCAGCCGGTTTGATGATCATCTTGTTCCGCCCGTTTAAGATTGGCGATTTTGTGACGGTCGATGGGAATTCTGGGACGGTGCGGACGATTGACTTTTTCCAGACCGACCTCGTGACGCCCGACAATCGTCGGATAATCGTGCCGAATTCGAAGATTTACGGATCGACGATTGAGAACGTTTCGGCGTTTGAGAAGCGTCGCGTCGATGTGTCGGTGTCGGTGTCGCCGAGTGCCGATATCGAAGAAACGCGCAAGCAACTCGAATCTGCGCTCCAGATCGAGGGGATTTTGGAGGGCGAGCCGCATTGCGTCGTTTTGAGTGACTTGTCGGCGACGTCGGTCGATTGGAGCGTCCGCGTTTGGTGTGCGACGGGCGATTACTGGACGATCCGCGAACGCCTCGTCAATAGCGTGAAACACAAGATCGATGCAGCGAAGATCGAGACGCCGGTTCAGCGCGTCCAGGTGACGAATCGTTAGGAACTAGGTGCAATCGCAATAGTTTTTGTTGCAAGCGGGCGTTTTGTCGGGGGCGAATGTGGCACAGATTTCGGTGCATTTCGTTTCGCCCTCTTCGCCCGTACACGCCATTTCTTCTTTTGCAAGGCAAACGCAAGAGCTTTCTTTGCATGCGAAATACAAGGTATTGCCGTCATAAGATTGACAAAATGGCTCGCAGTCGTCGTTTTGCGAGCAAATTTTCGACTCTTCGCAGCCCGCGAGCCAGCCTGCCAATGCGATGAGGGCCGCTGTGAGCCATGTCGTGCGCAAAGTGCGATAGATAGATGGGCGTTTCATAGTTGATCCTTATATGATGGGTTTGTTGCGCGATTGACGACGGTGTCAAAGTAGCTAAAAAGTAGCTAAAAAGTGGCTAAAACTCGTCTGAGATTATTTTGCCCTGCGTCGTATGACTTGTAGAATGTGCTGGCGCCATGCGGGTCCGAGTTCGCGGGCGATGCCGACGACGACCGTGCAAAACCGCGATAAATCGGTGCGGAATGCGATTTGATACGACGTGCTACGCCGAGCAATGGCCTTTTCTGCCATGGCACAGAGCGTTTCTCGCACGGGGCGTTCGATGCGTCCGGCGATCATCGGCTTGAATACCAATCCGGCGATGCGCAGGCGCGTTGCATCGAATGCACCTGTTGGCGATGAATTTCGAATATTATGCAAGACTGAGTCGAAAATAGCTTCTCGCGTTGAGACCGAAACGTCGATGGCGTCTTGTTCGTCTCGAACGCCGCCGAGGACTTGCCACGTATCGGCGCAGAGCTTTTGGAGGGCGTCGGTATACGATTCGATTTCGCGTGTCGCAAATTGTGCGTAGGCGTCGTCGATGAAATCTTCGACGTAATTGGCGATGTCTTCGATGCTGGCTTTGTCGAGTTCGCGAGCGATGGCGCGGAGGAATTCTCGTTCGAATCGCGTCGTATCGTTTTGCACTTCGGTTTGGAATTGCGCCATTTGCGTTTCGATTTTTGCGATGTGTTCGGCGAGTTGTTGGGGCGATATGGCGTAGGGAGAGGCGTCGTATTGGAGTGCGAGGGCGTTTCGTGCGTCGCGCGACATGTTGTCGACGAGATCGCCTATCCATTGCATGCCCGCGACGATGGGGCGCAACGCCGATTCGATGCGTCGCTCGGCGTCTTCCGATACGGTTTCTTGCGCCGACTGCGCCTTTGCCGAGAGCTCGGCACAAAACTCCGACCAGTCGCCGAACTCGGGGCGACGTGCCGATATCATATAAAATAGATCGTCGCCCAAGATGGGCGCCGTTGCACTCTCGACATGCGCACAAATCTGCAACAAATCTTGGCTTTCCAAGTAGTCGCACTTGTTGATTACCAATATCCTCTTATTATATTCAACCTTCTCTGCCAAATGCGAAATAAAATTCATCTCCGTGTGAGTGAGTGCTTGGTTGGCATCGAGAGCGAAGACGACGATATCGGCACGCGCCAGGGTTTGTTCGATGCCCGATTCGCGCAATAGCGACGATTCGTTGAGCCCTGGCGTATCGATAAATGTGCTCATGGGAACGGGGGAGGGCTGACGCAAGGCGATTTGAATGCGCGAGATGGGGGCTTTTTGCATGGCGGCAGACGTCAGTTTGACGGCTTTTTTCTTCCATTCTTCGAGCGACCATTGGGCAATTTCGGTTGCCCCCGACCACGCCGTGACGCAGTCTTTGGGGGCGTCGAAGGCGATATCGGTGTCGATTTGCGTCGTAGGCGTCATGCCGCTTGGCAAGATGGCTTGCCCGCACAAACTATTGATTATCGACGATTTCCCGTGATTAAACTCGCCGATAAAGGCAATTCGGATATTGTGGGCATTGACGATAGGGGCATAATCGCGCGCCCAAGTATCGGCCATGTCGACGAATCCCAGGTTGCGTACCGTATCGATGATTTGTTCGACGCCGTCGTTATATCGTGTAAGATTCACCGAACAAGACTCCGTTTTGAATGTGAAATCATCGCCCGCTGTCGGCAATGACTAAGCGGTCGATGATATCGATGATATCGATTAAGATTCACCGAACAAGATTCCGTTTTGAATGTGAAATAATCGCCCGATGCTGTCGATGTGGACGTGTGATTTCGACGTCGTCGTGAGGAAGATTTGCCCCGTGAGTTGATTGAGGAATTGGAAGAGGTTTTGATGTCGGATCGGGTCGAGTTCGCTCGAAATATCGTCGAGCAATAGGATGGGTTCGATTTGGGCTTCGTTTTTGAGGCACAAGATTTCGGCGATTTTGAGCGCGATGCAAAGAGCCCTCTGTTGCCCCTGGCTCGCAAAATATCGCGCGGCGTTCCCGTCGATGTAGAGCGTCCAATCGTCGCGATGTGGGCCGCTGGCGACTTGGCGGCGATCGATTTCTTTATCGCGCGAAGTGGCGAGGTTGGCGATATATGCGGCGCATACGTCTTCGTCGCGCGGCATTTGGGCGGCTTCGTCGAATCGGATTTCGTCGCGATATGTCGCCGATTTATAGCCAATCGCACAATGGCGATTTTCGCCAAAGATATGCGAAAAGGCCTGTGCAATAAACGGCTGGAGTCGGCGCAAGTAATCGAGCCGCGCGGCGATGAGTTCGGTGCCTAGCCCGCGCAACTGATCGTCGTATGCATCGAGTAGCGTCGTATCGGGGACTTCGAGCCGCAAAACGGCCGATTTTTGTTTGATGACTTTTTGATATTGCATCATCGGGATGAGATACGACGGACGCAGCGTAAAGACCATGCGATCGAGCATCGTCCGGCGCACCAGGGGCGGATTCTGCAACATGGCGACGTCGCTCGGGACGAATAAAATCGCCCGCAACAGCCCCAAATAATCGTTAAATTTCGATACGAGAGCCCCATTGACGTAGGCTTTGCGCGTCTTTTGAAAAAACTCGAGCCCCAATCGTAGCTGTCGATTCCCTTCGACGACGCTCGCGCTTAATACGGCGCGTTGGCCGCCAAACTTTATCAAATTCGCAATCTTTTCGTCTCGAAAGCTCTTGAGAAAAGCGAGCGCATAGATGGCTTCGAGGAGATTGCTCTTGCCCTGTGCATTTTCTCCATAGATGACGTTGAATCCCGAAGAAAATTCGGCGTGTAGTTCGTCGATATTCCGATAATTCAATAAATCGATCGATTGGACTATCATTGCGGCGTAACCTCGACGCCGTGCGTGATGACTTGCCCATCGATATAGATAGGGGCGGGCAACGGCTTGCGTGGATCGGCGACGCGTTCGCGAGCCCGTTTCTTGAGATTCGATACGGGATAGGATTCGTGCATCTCGGCGCCAAATCCATCGGTTTGATAGCGGACGGTTGCCTCGACCTCGGGTTGATGCCCGGTGACGATGAATTCTCTTGCGACCTCGTCGCCGTTTGCGCCCGGTTCGAGTTCGACATGCGGCGAACCGACGATGCCATTGGGCGGCGCGACTTTGAGCGAGAGCACGGGATGCGCTTCGATTTCGGTGTGATAGGTGACGATGACTTTGATCTTCGTATTGTCGCCCGATTCTGCCCCTTCGATTCGCAATTCAAACGGCATGAATACGACGGGGGCTTGTGAAGAATCTTCGGCAATGGCTGCATCGGCAAAATCTTCTTCGGCGATTGCCCCAGAATTGCTCACTTCGTTCGGCGATTTTCGATTCGACGAGCACCCAACGATCGAGCCACAGATGGCTATGGCTAGCGTTACCCAAACGAATAATACACGAAATTTGTTTCTCTTCATCGATCTATCCGTTTCTCTACAAAATGGCGGTCAAGTGCGTTCAAAAGATCTCAAAATTTTTCAAAATATCTCAAGCATTCTAAAGTTCTCAAAATTTCTCAAAATCTCTCAAGCATTCAAGAACTCTCAAATGCGTTCAAGATTTCTCAAAATCTCTCGAGCATTCAAGATCTCTTAAAAGAATTCAAACGCTCTCGAACGCGCTACGAAATAGCAAAACAGCGGTATTCATGCCATTGAATACGCCGCCGCAATTTATCGGTCATGCGGGCTTTGTTCGCAACAAAAATCATGCGAATGCCGCCGCAATTGGTCATGCGAATGCCGCCGCAATTGGTCATGCGAATGCCGCCGCAATTGGAATCGCGCTCAAGGCTCGCAGAATTCGACTCGGCCCGCCGTCGCATCGGTGAGGATGCGTCGAATGTCGTCGATTTTGTCGTCTTCGACGAGCAAGACGAAGCGCGAACCGCGCTCGGTATACGATTCGTCGAGTTTGGTGCATTGATTCTGACCGATGATGCCATAGATGGAATATGCATCGGCAAATGGAACTTCGAACGCGAGCGGCGATTTGGCGATGATGGGCTTTTTGGGGGCGCAACGCAAACATTCTGCCACGGTGTTGCCATAGGCTCGCACGAGCCCACCGACGCCGAGCTTGATGCCGCCAAAATGGCGCACGACGAGTGCGCACACGCCGTCGTAAGATTGCCCATCGATCGCCGCCAATATTGGGCGCCCCGCGCTCCCACCGGGCTCGCCATCGTCATTAAATCGATAAACCGCCCCCAAGCGATAAGCCCAACAATTGTGCGTCGCCGATAAATCGCTCAAGCGCGCAATGGCGGCTTTGGCGTCGTCTTCCGAGGCGATGGGCACGCAAGTGGCGATAAAAATCGATTTTTTGATTTCGACGCGAAGCGTCGCTTCACCGCACAAACTGTACATCGGAGGTGTTTAGGTCGTAGAAAAACAAAAAAAAGCAACATTCAGGTGATGTACCCGCTTCAGAACGTACCGTTGCTGCCTTCCGACCCTGGCGGATTAACCCCTCTACGTCACATCACCTGAATGTTGCCTTCGAGCGGAGAGGGTGGGATTCGAACCCACGATACCTTTCGGGTATACACGATTTCCAATCGTGCGCCTTCGACCACTCGGCCACCTCTCCAATGTAAAAAAGCCCAAAAAAAAGGAGGAAAAGGGATTCGAACCCTTGTTACGGCAAGCCGTAAACTTGATTTCGAGTCAAGCGCCTTCGACCACTCGGCCATTCCTCCATAAAAACTCAGTCTTTCTTACGCAGTTTGTCAAAGAAGTCGCGAAGCAATCGTGCGCAGTCATCGGCTAACACGCCTTCGTCGACCTTGATCCGATGGTTGAGCCTCGGATCTTCGCCTAACGCATAGAGCGAACGCATCGCGCCTCCCTTTGCATCTCGGCACCCAAACACGACTCTATCGATTCGCGCTTGGAGCAATGCCCCCGTACACATGATGCACGGTTCTAACGTGACATAAAGCGTACTTCGCATCATTCGCCAGTTTGCCACCGACTTCGAAGCCGTCTGGATCGCCAGCAATTCGGCATGTCCCAAGACATCGTTGTCCGCCATGCGACGGTTACAACCCCAACCGCTGAGCTTCCCTTCGACGACGAGTACAGCGCCGACCGGAACTTCGCCCATCTGTGCCGCGTCTCTGGCCAACCGAAGCGCTAATTCCATATAGTGCTTATCGAGTGCAGCCATCGAACACAACATCCAGAGCAAATACACCGAAGTGGGTTCGAACCACCAACCTACGGCTTCGTAGGCCGTTGCTCTATCCAGTTGAGCTATCGGCGCATCGCTGTTTTAACAGCGCTTATTTATAATACTAAATTCAGCAAGTATTTGCAAGAACTTTTTCAAAATTTTATTTTTTATTTTTTAAATTTAGTATTTATATGTGCTTCAAGGCTCTTTTGATAGTCCCCTGCATGCATATTTAAGGATAAAGGTGTAACAGAAACATATCCGTTATGGCAAGCGGATGCGTCTCCTTGAATACTATCCGTTAGTATATTACCATGCATTTGAGTTCCTGTAATCCTAATTTTAAATTTATTTTCATCAATTTCAGTTTTTTCACTAGTATTTATATATTTCCATTCTGGTTCAAATTCTGTAACCATTATTCCTTTACAATCTGAAATATCCTGACGCGCTACCGGCGATGCGGCCGGGGGATTCTTAAGGGGGCGGCTTTTCGGCAGCGCCCCTTAAGCCGGCTTCTTCTCAATGTTCTTGCCGGGACAAGAACATTGCCTCCGGAGGAACCAGAGCCAAAAGTTTCTTGGAGACTTGCAAGCGATGGAAAAGCCTATGTGTTTGATCATGCGGACTATCCAAATCAAGCAACT
>OQWM01000314.1_pt1 | contig 29306 bp, 17 predicted proteins | sample 1691531 | NCBI WGS metagenome assembly OQWM01 (sample SAMN03418257, study PRJEB22391) | human gut metagenome | biome: human-gut; feature: organic feature; material: feces | host: Homo sapiens | place: Tanzania | collected 2013-01
GCAGTACGAAGCCTCATTTCTGTTCGTCTTTCCGCACTTCTGACACGTTTTCATGAACCTTTTCTGTTATCTTGTTGATTGTGTTACCGATTTTCGGATGATTCTCCGTGATTTTCTCCGTGTCGCTGATCCGAGGAATGACCGCGACAGGGAAGAGCAGCAGGAAGGTCGTCATCGCAGCCAGAACCAAATGCTTCAGCTTGTGCAGCAGGCTTTTAAGGTACTTTGACCGGAAGAACTTCTCGTTGGCGAACAACGAGGAGACAAATTTGTCCTCCGAGGGATTGAACGCATAGTGAAGGGGCTCCAGAATCGTCTGGTCCTCGTCAGGATTCCACATCTTCCTAAGTTCGGACGCTCCCTCGTCACGCGAGAACATCTGTTTGGCGAACCACACGATCGCCGCGACCACGGCCGCGATGGTCACATAAATGATGTACTTCCCGAGGAACCATTTGCAGAGGAAATACACCGCTACGGTCAGGATGATGAATCTGAATATGTAGGTGAACAGGTTCCTGTCGTAACTCCTGTTGTAGAAGAATAGGTTCAGCAGCAGCGGGAATGCTATTCCTCCTCCCCAGACCCAATAGACTGATTTGCCGACATTGTCCAGAACCGGATAGTCAATCGCTCCGATGACGAGCATGAACAGCATCGCAAGACATGGGATGAGCCACAGCGCCACCGCCGCGATCTTCTCCAGCAGCCCAAGAAGCAGGACAGGTGGAGGTAATTGATGCCATCCGACAGCAGTCGTGGCCTCGTTGTAACGCTTGAAATTCTCGTCATCCTTGTCGTATTTGCCTATGAGTTTCAGGTACTTGACCGTGAACCTCTCGTAGGTCATCCGCTTGCTCAGATCTCTCTTGGGATCTTCCTGCAGCTTGACGGCGAACCAGGCGTCCAGAGCGTAGAAGTCCAGAGCCTCCCGGATCTCATCGTCCTTGATTTTGTTCAGGTCGTCAAGATTGTAAACGGTCTCCCCTGAGGCCGGGAAATAGAAAAACGCCGGCTCGGAAAGACCCTCCGCTGCCTTCATCATAGCGATGTCCTCGTTGTAGGGACCGGATTTCCCAACGTTGTCCGCACTGTCGTAGTCCGTACAGTAGGCGACCCATTTGTCCTGCGCGGAGAACCTGTCCCCCTTGCTGATGAAGAACCTGTGCAGGTAGGAATCCTTGTAGTCGCCTTGGAACGACTTGACCAGCAAGTCTGCCAGCGAGGCCGGACACATCCCTGAATATGGATTGATGTCGGAGTACCAATCCTTGTACATCTTGTCCCTCTCGCTGTCGAAGACGCTGCGGTAGGCGCAGAAGGCGGCGTTGATGAGCAATCCGATCGACTCTCCGTCCATCGCGTAGTTAGGATCTTTCGGATCTGTGATCAGGCTGATGTCCGCCGCAGGGTTGATGGTCTGGATGACCAGTCTGTACAGCATCTCGTAGTCCTTGATGCCTTTGCGGACCTGAATCAACCTGTCAGCGTCCTTCTCGGAGAATACCCTGACCATCTCGGCGAACCCGAGCGAGCAGAGGAACTGCTTGTCCTCATCCGCCACGACCCTATATTCAGAGCAGAATCTCACCACGTCCGTGATGTTGTAGCAGTCCACCTCGGTGAATTTTTCCTCCTTGCCGGTCTTCTTGCCTTGCAGGGTGCGGAAATATTTCCGGTCGTATATTCCCCAGACTATCACGCTCTTGGCGTAGCCGAAGCTGTCTTTCAGGGCGGCGCAGGTTCTTGAATATATTCCGTCAGTCTCCTTTTTCCCAAGACGCACCTCGCTGTAGAGATAGACAGGGTTGCTTCTGTCGCCCAGACTTGAACCGAAACCGCCGTCGCCGTTGAGGAGTTTGTTGACATTCACGCAGACATTTCCTTTTCGGTTGTAGAACGGCAGCTGCGGGTCAAGAGCGAGGGCGGCGGCATAGAGACCGGCCAACTGGTTCTTCGGGTAGATCCTCTCCACGATGTCGTTCAGCTTCACCTCCATCTCCGGCATCACCCTGCTTATCCAGCCGCTGATTTTGCCTTTGTACAGGTAGGCCGTTCCGAGAGCCTGGTCCTCCATCATGAACTGAGCCAGCTCCTTGGCCGTGTGCGCGATCTTGTTCTTACCTGAATCAAAGACAATGCGTAGAATCTCGGCGTCTTCCACCACGGGAATATTCTCGCCCTCAAGTGTTCTGCGGATTTCCTCGTAACTCCATCTGTTCTCCGGCTTGCCGACCAGAAGTCCTCTGGTGATAGTGCGAAGAGGCTCCGGCATATCCTCCGGCACAGGCAGCTTACCTTGGATCTTGAGCTTCACCAGTTCGGGTTCTTTCTTGCGGAATTCGCTGTCTCCCATCCACATAGAGAGTACGGACATCCCGAGGGCGTAGTAGTCCGAGGCCGCCGTCATTATGGCATAGGTGACATCTCCGATGCGGGTGGTGTTGGCGTAGAGTTCCGGCGCGGCGTAGATCACGGTTCTGGACTGAGGTGTGTTGACGCTGCCGTCCTCTCCGAGAATGTCAGCGATCCCGAAATCCGAAAGCACGACCAGGCCCGATGCCTTGTCTGTGTAGAGTATGTTTTCTGGCTTGACATCCTTGTGCAGCAGCCCGACCCTGTGCAGTTCACTGAGGTTTCTGGCGGTCATCGCAGTGATCTGGAGGATGGCGGCAGCGTCTTTCCTGAGATCGTAGCCCGCCACGGAGCCATCCTTGCACAACGGCATCAGGACGTAGCCTCTGTCGGTGGCATCGATCCTGACCGTCCCGCTTTCAAGAATATCCACGATCGCCGCCTTCCCTTTCAGCCGCTCCAATCTTTTAAGAATATCCTTGCTCACGCCATTGCCCCGGCGGTACAGTTTCAGGGCGAAGTTTCCCTTCGCCGAACTGACCACATAGACCTCGGCCTCGCCTCCGTTGCCGATCAGTCTGTCAACACTGTAACGGTTGCCTCTGAGGGTGATCTCTTCTTTGGTCTGGATATCCGCGGCTTTGTCTGATGTTCCGTCAGAGACTGCCGTGCCGGTTGTCCCGCAAGTGAAAGTTGCCTTTGCGGTCACGGTTCCTGAATATTCAGAATCAGATTCGGTTCTGCACGCGCTTGTCGCGGTGATGTCCGCTACGGCTGTGCCGCTGTCTGCTATGGTTCCTGCCATAATTCTTTTTATTGTAAGCTGTTATCCTATGCTGACCTTGTCGTTTCTATTTGAAATCCAGTATCTTCTCTTCCTTATATTCATAGACCCATTTCCCGCCGTGCCACGGTTCGCAGCACTCGCTCGGGCAGTTGTGCCAGCATCCGCAGAAGTTGCAGACCCAAGCTTCTCTGCCCTTTGTCAGGATGACCTTCTCCACAGGCAGCTTTCTGGCCGAGAAATAGTTCCGTTGCTCTTGCGGAGTGGAACCCACCGGCGGAAGCATTCCTTCCAGAGCCTTGTTCAGTTCCTCTTGGATTTTTGAATATTCAGCCCGCAGCTCGGCCTTGCTCTTCATCTTATTGGCCGCGGAACAGGTGGTTCGACAAGGCTCACCAGTCGTCGAAGTTCTCAGTCCCTGAGCTTGTCGAAGGGCCGGTGCTTCGACGGGATCAGCAACCGACCCAGTCTCCCTCTTCTGGTCGCTGCGGTCGCTGAGCTTGTCGAAGCGCCTCAGCGTGGTCTTTCCCAACAACTCCTTGAGCCTCAACACATCCTCCGGCAACTCAATCTCCTTGCTTTCCTGTCCAGTAACCTCCTGCTCCTCAGCCTCAATCCTCGCCAACAACTCCGCCGCCTGTACCGCCAGTTCCGCCGCCTTGACAAACTGTGGATCCTTCAATGCCCTTTCCTGTTCCTTCTTCGCCGCAAGCGTCAACGGCTCATTGCATTTCCGGCAGAATCCGCCGGCGTTCCTGGTCCCGCATTTCGGGCAGACAATTCCGCTTCTGCTCATCCCGCACTCCGGACATTCATCCTCTCCGCGAGGAATGTCCGCCCCGCAGAACGTGCACCAATCCACAAGCGAATGCCCGCAGGACGGACACCATTCCCAACTTTTCTTCACCGGTTGCCCGCAGTGTGGACATCCGATGTCATCGGAAGACGCGCGGATTTCATTCACTTGATTCAGAATGCTTTCCTTGTACAGTTCCTTTTGCTTGAGCTGGGATTCCATATTCGTAGATTCTTATGGTTCTATTGTTTCTTTCAGTCAAGAGGCGTCGATAAGACTACTTCTTAGTTTTTTGGAAGTTCGATGACAAACCCCGAAATCACCGGATAGTGGTCGGAAATGTATTTGACACCGAATTTCTGCTCATCAATGACGTTGAAAGTCCGCGCCTCGGCGTTGCGGTAGAAGATGTGGTCTATCATTTGAGGTCTGGCTCCGTTTCGGCCGAAATCATTGAAAGAAGGGGTTTTGTCCGCCTTTTTCACGGTTTTCCCGGATTCTTTCAAATAGGTGGCCAGCGGCTTGAGAGCCTTGTCCTCGCTGGTGGTGTTGAGGTCACCAGTCATAAACACGACCGCATTGTCACCGGCGATCTCCTTGATCTTTTCCTCCATCAGGGCAGCGCTCTCCTGCCGCGCCATCGCTCCCGTATTGTCAAAATGCGTGTTGAAAAGGAATATTATCTGTCCGGATTTCCTGAAACGGAGCTTGACCCAGTTGGTCGTCCTTACATATTCAGCGTCCCAACCTTTTTTTTCGGGAGTTTGGTCCTCGTTGAGCCAGAATGTGCCGTAGTCCAGCAGCTCGAACCTGTCGGCAAGGAAGAAGATCGGGTTGAAGCCGAACTCGGAATCCTGGTTGACGGTTCCGGGTTTTCCGTTGCCGTCGATCATAATGTACTTCTTCAACTCGTTCATCAAGAAGGACTTCTGTCCTGGTGCCGCCTCTTGGAGACCGATAATGTCTGGAAGATATTTCCTGATCGCCTTGACGCATCCGGCCTTCCTGCTTTCCCAATTGTACTTTCCGGTGTCCGCCGGGAACTGGATCCGGATGTTGAACGACATCACGCTGGCTTTCTCACTCTTGGCCTCCGCCTTGATTCCGGACAGCGCCAAAACAGTGATGACAGCGGTCACTAACAATAATATTCTTCTCATAAACCAAAAACTTCTTTTTCAAGCGTTAAAAAATATGCCGTCGCGATGGCGTGAATATTTTTGTGTCGCTTAGCGGGTGATTCTTGCCACCCAGCCTCCGCCAGGAGCAAGATGGATTTTCACGATCCCGTCCGCCGGGATCTTCGCGGAAGTTTTCTTATAGTCTCTGGCTGCCCTGTCGGCGTTGATTCCGTCCTGGAAGACGGTCATATTCCCGTCTCCGATGAAGTTCAGGTCAAGGGTAAGGTCGCGCGCATCCCAATTCGTCAGCGCCCCGATGTACCAGATGTCTCCGCTGCGGCGGGCCACGGCGACATATTCACCGATCTCTCCGCAAATCGGAACTGTCTCATCCCAGACGGTAGGGAAGCCTGCGATGAACTCCGTGCACTCCGGTTCGGCCATATAGTTGGACGGCGAGTCGCAGAGCATTGTCAGCGGCGCCTCGAAGACGGCATATTCCGCGAGCTGACGGCAGCGGGTACCCTGGCTCATCGCCTCGGATCCGATAGGGTGGTAGTTCTTCCTTATTGCGTTGCGCATCGCCCCTTGGGTGTAATCCATCGGGCCGGCCACCATCCTGACGAAAGGAATCGTCACATCGTAGGTGACCTCGTCGTAGCCTTCCGGACTCCATTTCAACTGCTCCAGTCCGGCGACTCCCTCGAAATTAAGTACATTCGGGTAAGTCCTCTGGATTCCCGCCGGCTTGTAAACCCCGTGGAAATCAATCAGCAGATGGTTCTCGGCAGCGATCCTCGCCATCCTTTCGCAGAACTTCACGGCCTGCTGGTCGTCCCTGTTGATGAAATCGATCTTGAATCCCTTGAAGCCCATCTTGGCGTAGTGGCTCATCGCCTTCTCCGGGTTCTTCACGATGCTGTTGTAGCTGGCCCAGAGGATGATGCCGACATTCTTGCCGTTGGCGTAGGAGACGAGTTCCTCAAGATTGATGTCCGGGTTGATCAAGAACAGGTTCGCCTTCGCTTTCTGCGCCCAACCCTCGTCCATAATGATGTACTCGATGCCGTGCGCGGCAGCGAAGTCGATGTAGTACTTGTAGGTCTCCGTGTTGATTCCAGCCCGGAAATCGACTCCGTAAAGATTCCAGTCGTTCCACCAGTCCCAGGCCACCTTCCCAGGTTTTACCCAGCTCCAGTCAGTGTTCTCGTCCGCCGGAGTGGCAAGTTGCCAGACCAGATCCATCTCCATCAGCGACTTGGCATCCTGAGCGATCCCGATGACCTTCCACGGGAACTTCTGTCCGGCCTCGACCTTGGCGATGTAGTCGGCGTAGTCCATATCCTGATAGACGTACACTCCGTTAGGTCTCAGCCCGATCGGGTATGGCGCGCGGACGCTTTTCAATTCCTTGCCGCCCTGCCCGTTGAGGAACATTCCAGGATAGCCGGACAAATCTGACTCGGTGATGACGATCTTCACCCCATCAGCCGCGTCCACCGTCATCGGCAGGAACGCCAGCTTCGCGGGATTCATCCGGGACAAATGAATATGCTCGTAGGTGTTCTCGAACGAGTTGACGAACTGCTGCTTGAATGTCTTTCCGTCATCACTCTTGACGTAAGGCACCCACGCCGTCCAGTCCTCGGCGAAGTTGAACTCCGTAAGCTCGTCAGTCACAGTGAACTCCCCGGACTTCACTGTCGAGATGAACCTGTATGCCACCCCGTTGTCGAACGCCCTGAACTCCACATTGTACCCCTTGAACTCCAGCGTCAGGAAATTGTAAACGTCATCCACGGTCGCCTTCTTGTAGTTCATCGCCGGAATACCCTTCACATCGTGGCTCCCTTTCCTGCTCCTGCGAACCTTGTCCGCTCCTCCGAAGACCGTCCCGTCCTCAAATGTCATCGAGATCTCAGATGGTGTCAGGAGCGCAACCCCATCGCGGCTTATTGAATATCTAAGGCCGTCCCCCGTTGAGATCTCCGTGACAATCCTCCCGTCCGGAGAAGAAAGCGACCAATTATTCCGCGCCCCGAAGGCCACCAAAGGCAAGCCGATGAGCATCGCCGCCGTCAAAAGAATTTGTTTCAGTGTCATATTACCCATAGTAATGAAGCTGATTTCAATAAAAATCAAAAATAGTCATTTTGCCGAATTTTACCAAAACGGGACAGGTTTGAATATGTGTTTGAATATGTGAGCATACCTCCCGGGGAACGTTTCCGCCCCGAAATGTCACCGAAGAGCGCCTCTTGACCCTCTTCGGCGACGAAATCGCTCAAAAATGTCGCCCGAGAGACTTTGTTGATCATGACGGTGGCATTATATGCGGAAAATGCCACCGTTGTATGTGTTTTTGCCACCGACAAGAGCGATATTGCCTGTTTATGCTCCTCTGATCGTGCTCATAGCCGATAAACACGGTTATGTATTGCCCGGAACTGTCTATCGTAGGAATATTTTTACATTATACCTTTGCGATAACCGCCTGAAATCAGCACTTGTCGCAAGGCAATAAAATTTATTCTTGTGCGGTAACTCGATTTTTTTTACCTTTGTCGCAAAGCGATAATGAATATGGCAAATGAGATAATAGGAAGGGAAGAGGAGATCAAACTGCTCGAAGAATGCTATCAATCAGGTAAGGCTGAATTGGTTGCGGTGTATGGCAGAAGACGGATCGGGAAAACCTATCTGGTAAAAAACCGGTTTCAGGATAGGTTTGACTTCTTTGTCACGGGGCAATACGAGGGGAAACTTCGGGACGAACTGTATTTGTGGAACAGGAAACTCGTGGAGTGCTCCGGAAACTTCTACCCTATGCCGCGCGATTGGAATGAGGCGTTTGAGCAGCTGAAGCACTATCTCGGCACGATCGCGAAAAAGAGAGTCGTGATATTCATAGATGAGATGCCGTGGCTGGACACTCCTAAGTCGAAGTTTGTCAGTGCTTTTGAATATTTCTGGAATGATTGGGCCTCTTCGCGGAGCGAACTTATGGTGATCATCTGCGGTTCGGCCACAACGTGGATGAATGACAATGTCATCGCTCAGAAAGGCGGGTTGCACAATCGGGTCACACGGAAGATAAAGTTGTCTCAGTTCAATCTTCGCGAGACTTCTCTTTTCCTGGCCAGGAAAGGCATCAAATGGACAAACCACCAGATCGCGGAGTGCTATATGGTTCTTGGCGGCACCCCGTACTATCTCGATCTGCTCCGCAAAGGCTATAGTCTGCCTCAGAATGTCGATTTCCTGTTCTTTCGGAACAACGCCGAGCTTGACGGTGAATATGATGTTTTGCTGAAATCCTTGTTCAAGGACTCGCAGACCTACAGGCGTGTGATCGAGCTTCTTGCCAAGCGCTCCAAAGGCATGACCAGAAAGGAGATGTGCGAAGAACTGAAGTTTTCCGATGGCGGAGCGTTCACTACCATTCTTGAAAACTTGAGGAATTGCGATTTCATACGGTCATATTCAGCGTTCGGGAAGAAGGACAGGGACACGATGTATCAGCTTGGGGATATGTTCATTCTGTTCTATCTCAAGTTCGTCAAGAATGGTGGCGGAAAGGACGAGGCCTTCTGGTCGAACTCTATTGACGATCCGGCGAGACGGGCTTGGTCAGGATATGCTTTTGAACAGCTCTGCCTCAGTCATATTCCTCAAATCAAGGAAGCCTTGGGCATCCGTGGCATCCTTAGCAATGTCTGCTCCTGGTACAAGAAAGGGGACAGTGAAAAGGGAATAAAAGGGCATCAGATCGACATCCTTATAGAACGCCGGGACCAGGTGATAAATGTCTGCGAGGCAAAATTTTCCAACAGGCCCTACATCGTGACCGGGAAATATCTTCAAGAAATGTTTGAACGGATGGAGGATTTCCGCGACACGGTGAAGACCAACGCCGCCTTGCATCTCACGATGATCGCGTCAGCCGGACTTGCGACCAATGAATATTCAAGTGAAGTCCAGAGTGTTGTGACGCTTGATGATCTATTTAAGAGTTGATGCTTCTTGTGTTTTGTGCACTTTAGTAATGTTGAAAAAATAAGTAAGCGTTAAAATTGCATCAATCGATAAAATTGAATACATAGAATCACCCTGAACATTATATAACGGCTCTGTTGTTTTGATTTTTTTGAGCCTTGTGCAAACCCTGTGCAAACCGCAGGCACGCAGGAATGGCTCTGGTAATGCTGGGAGGCCACAGTGATAGTGGATTGAATACCGTTGGTGGCGTTTTATCGTGTCCGTGGTTTGTAAATGATTGGCATTCTTTGCGGATAATGCCCCCGCCGTGACCAAGACCAGCGCCAACAGCTTTACTTAGGCTTGCAAACCATAATAAGGCAAATAAAAAAAGTGGCAATCATTAGTGCAAACCTATTTCGTGCAGGATATGCTGGCGGATCAGGACAGAGAACTTCATGTCTTTTTTCTTTTTTGAACAAAATCGTTTGCGCAACGCACAATGAATCAAATTGTTCTGTGCGGAGGGGAATATATTTGCAAATTAGAATAATTATTGATATCATTGCGGAAGATATGACTTGCAGACTGAGGATTCTTTCGAAAAGGTGGCATCCTTTCAGAAGCGTCCCACTAACATACAACTGAAGTTTAACATACAAACCGATTGATGAATGAAAAAGTTCAACAGTTTTGATGCTGGCTCCAGAAGCGGGTGCAAACAATGTCGTAATATTCCCTGACCATCACTGGTCCGGTGCGGCATTGGCAATTCTGCCGTCCTTCCCTTTCACGTCGGCTTTTCCGGCCTCCAGGCTGCTCCTTGCTCTGATTGCGGGAGGAGTGGCTTACGCGGCTTCTGACCAAACAGACACCAAGTCCGGTGTCCCCAAAACGTGGGTCTCCTGAGGAGTCGCACAGAAGTTTCACAAACCATTTACAAACTGATTTCATTATGTTTAAAACAATGATTGTCAAGAGCATAGGGGGGGGTGGTATTGCCCTCGCTATACTCTTGTTATCCTCGACAGGCCTCAAGGCGGCGGTGACGCACTCCGGTGGCTCGGCGACGCAACAGCAGCAACCGAAGACCCGGATCCTGTCGGGAACCGTTCTGGACGCCGTCACGAACGAACCCGTGATCGGGGCGGCGGTCCAGGTGCGCGGCCGTCAGGGCGGGGAGATCACCGACCTTGACGGAATGTTCACCATCGAGGTCCCGTCCGGGGCGGTCATCACCGTCACATCGCTCGGCTACCGTTCCCAGTCTTTGAATGTCGGAACCCGGGACAACATCAGGATTCTCCTTGAGCCTGATTCAGAGGTTCTCGAGGATGTGGTTGTCACCGCGTTCGGCGTGGGACAGAAGAAGGAGAGCGTCGTGGGAGCCGTGCAGCTGGTGCGGCCGGAGTCCCTGATCGTTCCTTCCGCCAACCTCTCCACGGCGTTCGCGGGAAGACTCGCCGGAGTGGTCTCCTTCCAGAGAAGCGGAATGCCGGGACAGAACGGGTCTGACTTCTACATCAGGGGAATCTCCACCATCAGCGGAGTCACGTCACCTTTGATCATCCTTGACGGAGTGGAGATCTCGGCAGGAGACCTCAACGCCATCGACCCGGAGATCATCGAGGGCTTTTCCATCCTCAAGGACGCGACGGCCACGGCGATGTACGGCACAAGAGGGGCCAACGGTGTGATGATCATCACGACCAAGAGCGGGCGCGACCTTGACAGGCCGATCATCGGATTCAGGATCGAGACCAACGTCACGACCCCTACCAGGCTGCCGAAATTCGTTGACGGAGCCAGGTACATGGAACTCTTCAACGAGGCCGTGACAAACCAGGGTACAGGCGACGTGCTCTTCTCCAAGGAGAGGATCGAAGGCACAAGGAAGAGGCTCAACCCTTACATCTACCCGGACGTGAACTGGTACGACGAGATCTTCCGCAACCACGCCTTCAACCAGAAGGTCAACTTCAACATCCGCGGCGGAACCGGCAAGATCACCTACTTCATGAACCTGACCGTGAATCACGAGACGGGTATGCTCCGCGACAGGAGCAAGGACTTCTTCTCGTTCAGCAACGGAATCAACGTGATGAAGTACGCCTTCCAGAACAACATCGACTTTCACATGTCCAAGAGTTCCACAATCTCGCTTCACCTCAACGCGCAGGTCAATGACATCACCGCTCCGGCAATCAACAACAATGACACGAGTCCCGCCGGACAGATGAACAGGATCTACTCCTCCATAATGGACTGCAATCCGGTGGACTTCCCTGTCTACTTCCCTGCGGGAGAGGAGAAATGGATAAAGTGGGGAGCGTTCAGCGGCGGCAACGACCAGGGGGCGACGAACCCGTTGGCGCAGGCCACCAGAGGCTACGGCACCAGTTTCGCCAGCACGGTCATCGCCAACCTTGACTTCGAGCAGAAACTCGACGTGCTGACCAAAGGATTGAGGTTCAAGGCGATGCTCTCGTTCAAAAACTGGAGCAAGACCACCACGAACCGTTCGCAGGGTGTCAACCGCTACTCCCTTGAAGGCTACACTGTCAACCCTGACGGAACCTATGACCTGAAAGTGGCGCCGATCGGCACTCCGGGCAAGCCGGTGCTCTCCACCAACAGAATAATGGAGGGAGACCACCGGATATATTTCCAGACGTTCGTTGATTGGAACAGAACTTTCGGAAAGCACTCGGCCAGCGCGATGCTCCTGTTCAACATGGACGAACTGTCATTCAACAGCGGCGGCGACCTCATCAGCTCGCTGCCGAGAAGAAAGGTCGGCTACGCTGCCAGGCTCTCCTATGACTATGACCACCGTTACCTGCTCGAGTTCAACGCCGGCTACAACGGCTCCGAGAACTTCGCCAAAGGCCACAGGTACGGATTTTTCCCTTCAGTCGCCCTGGGCTGGAACGTCAGCTCGGAAAAGTTCTGGGCTCCTGTCAAGCCGGTCATCTCAAGACTCAAGCTCAGAGGCTCTTACGGACTTGTCGGCAACGACCAGATCGGTGGGACGCGGTTCATCTATCTGGCGGATGTGAACCTTGAGGCCTCACCGTGGTTCACTACCGGCTATGGTACAGGACAGACCCAAAGCCTCCGGGGTCCTACCTACAACCGCTTCCAGAACAATGACATCACCTGGGAGATCGGACGGAAGGTGAACGCGGGAGTCGAGATGGAGCTGTTCGGGTCGCTCAGCCTCACAATGGAGGCTTTCAGGGAGATCCGGAGCAACATATTCCAGCAGAAACTGTCGATTCCCAACTATCTCGGAACGGCAAACACCGTCATCTACGGCAACCTCGCCAAGGTTAAGAACTACGGATTCGACATCTCCGCCGAGTTCGGCAAGTCTTTCTCCAAGGACTTCTACGTGCAGTTCCTCGGCACGTTCACCTACGCGCGCAACAAGGTTCTTGAATATGACGAAGCCCCCGGCACGCGTCCGGCGAACTCCAGGATCGGACATCCTGTCAACACGATCTACGGTTTCATCAGCGACGGTCTCTACATCGACCAGGCGGATCTGGACCGCAGTCCGGAATCCACTCTGGGCAACATAGCGATAGCCCCGGGTGACATCAAGTACATCGACCAGCCCGACAAGAACGGCAAGCTTGACGGGAAGATCACCACGGACGACGTGGTGGCGATGGGGTACCCTACCGTCCCGGAGATTGTCTATGGTTTCGGGCCGACGATAACGTACAGGAACGTTGACTTCTCGTTCTTCCTTCAGGGGGCGGCGAGGACATCGCTGATGATGTCTGGCTTCCATCCTTTCGGAGCGCAGTACAACAGGAACGTGCTTCAGTTCGTGGCTGATGACCATTGGAGTCCTACCAACCAGAACATAAGGGCGGCCTACCCGCGCCTTACAAAGTACGAGAACAACCACAACTCCAGAGCTTCTGACTTCTGGCTCAGGGACGCTTCGTTCCTCAAGCTGAAGAACGTGGAGGTGGGTTGGAGAATCCGCAACGTAAGAGTCTACGCCAACGCCGTCAACGTCCTGACCTTCTCCAGGTTCAAGCATTGGGATCCGGAGATGGGAGGCGGGGCAGGCATGCAGTACCCTACCCAGAGGACATTCAATCTTGGTCTGCAAGTGACATTTAAATGATAACAGCGATGAAAACATTCAGTAAAATAGTCTTTCTTGCCTGCCTTTGTGCTGGCGTTGTCTCCTGCGACTTTCTGGACATTGTTCCCGACGAGAAGGAGAAGGCCGAGGATGCGTTCGAGGATGTCAGGGCCGCCGAACGGTATCTGTATTCCTGCTACAGCTACCTCCCGAATCCGCGCGAGGGACCTACCTCTCTGGATTTCATGACGGGTGACGAGGTGATCACCGCTTTCGAGCACGAGACATTCGCGGCGTTCCCGAAAGGTAACTTCACCGCCTCCTCGCCGGTGATCTCCTACTGGAACACCCTGTTCCAGGGCTTGAGGCAGACTTACATATTCCTTAACAATGTGGACAAGGTCCCTAATCTTCCCGCAGGCACACTCGCGGACTACAAGGCGCAGGGCACCTTCCTCATTGGCTACTACCATTTTCTGCTCTCAAGATGCTACGGCCCTATCATCATCATCGACGAGGAGCCGAGTATCCTGACCGTGGCCTCGGACTACAAGGCCAGGACACCGTACGACCAGTGCGTCGATTTCATCTGCGACAAACTGGACGAAGCGGCGGCAGGTCTCCCTGCCAAGCGTCCTGCGCTGTACTACGGACTTGCGACAAGCGTGGTCGCCAAAGCCCTGAAGGCCAGGATGCTGCTTACCGCGGCCTCACCTCTGTTCAACGGCAATTCCGAGTTCTTCTCTGATTTCAAGGGCAAGGACGGGACACAGCTGATGCCTTTGCAGTACGATCCGGCGAAATGGCAGAAGGCGAAGGAGGCATTCGCCGAGGCCATCAGGGTCGCGGAGGAGGCCGGCCACAAGCTTTACATGAACGACAGCTTCTTCAACGGGAACCTTGAGCCGGCAGATCCTGTGCAGCACAGGCTCCGCTACAACATAATGGAGCCGCTCAACGAAGAGATCATCTGGGCGGACTCCCGCGGCGAAGGATACTACGGCCTTCAGAACAAATCCACGCCTTATAGCAGCGGCTCGGCCTGGAACGGGGTCGCTCCGACCCTCGCGATGGTGAAGCGGTTCTACACCAAGAACGGACTTCCTCTGAGCGAGGACAAGAGCCTGTTCTCCCCGTCGAGCATGTACGATGTCGTGACCGTCGATGAGGATCATGCCTCCGAGGCCGAGGTGGGAGCCCAGACCATCAGGCTCAATCTGGACAGGGAGCCGCGCTTCTACGCCTGGGTGGCGTTCCAGGGTGGTTACTACGAGATTCTCTCGGCGGCCTCCAACGGAGCGTACGCCAACGACCCGTCCTACAAGAGGCATTCCGGGACGGACAGAGGCAAGCTTGTCTGCGACTTCGTCCTTGGAGGCAACTGCTCCAGGGACTACGGCGGACTAAGGACCAACAACTACTCACCTTCGGGCTATCTCAACAAAAAGGGCGTTAATCCAGGCTATGCAGTCGCGACCTTTCTCAAAGCCCCTATTGACTATCCGTGGCCGCTTATGAGGGTTGCCGAACTCTATCTCGGCTACGCCGAGGCCTGCGTCGAGACCGGAGACCTCGCCACGGCAAAGACCTACCTGAACAAGGTCAGGGAAAGGGCCGGAATCCCTTCCGTGGAGGAGTCGTGGGAGACCATCGCGGGGAAGACCCTGGACCAGGCCCTCCTCAGGGACATCGTCCGTCAGGAGAGGCAGATCGAATTCTACCTCGAAAACCACAATTTCTGGGATCTCAGAAGATGGAAGATGGCTGAGAAGTATTTCAGCGTGAAGGCTGAGGGATTCAACATCGAGGCAAGGGACATCAACAGTTTCGCCACCGTCAGCACCATCATGTTCGAGCGGAAGTTCGAGTCACCGACCCAGTACCTTCTCCCGATTCCTCTGAGCGATGTGAACAAGAATCTGAATCTTGTGCAGAATCCGGGATATTGATGAAAACATCGTAAACAACAAAGATATATGAGACCATACAGAATATTCAATCTGCTTTTCCTGCTTCCGCTGCTCGCCGTCGGCTGCAAGGATGACGACAAGGGAACGGTCCCGTCCCCGATCAAGGATGTCCGTTCGGAGGAGCGTCCCGGCGGGATCGCCCTCTTCTGGACCCTCCCCGCCGACAAGAGTGTCCACTATGTGAAAGTGTCCTACCACGACCATCTGCTGGGGATAGACGAGGTCCGGCTTTCCAGCTGTGACTCCATCCTTATTCCTGACACCAGGGCAAGGTTCGGCGACTACCGCTTCACCATCCAGCCGTTCAGCAGGACGGACAATGGCGGAAAGACCCAGACCGTGACCGCAAGGTCGGGCAGGGCGCCGGTGACGGAGCAGGCCACACGTATCATACTCAAGGCCGAGCATCTCGGCACGAACGCCCAGGAGCCGAGCGAGGGTCCCATCGCCAATCTGATCGACGGGAACACCGCCACGTTCTTCCACACGGCGTGGAGCGTGGCAATCCCGGGGCCGCACTGGCTCCAGATCCGGCTTCCGGAGGCCTTGACCGAGGGACACTGGAAATTCTGGTACGCTCCGAGAAACAACGGACGGCAGAAACCTACGGACTTCGACATCCTGGTCAGCACAGGCGGCTCGGACTGGACACTCGTCAAGAAGTTCACGAAGGACGAGGACGGTCTGCCTGTTACGGCAACCGATGCCTACACCTCGCCGAACCTGCCTGTCACACAGCCCTTTGACCACATCAGGATGGTCGTGAACGCCGTCAACTCAGGCGAGGTGTTCTTCACGATGTCCGAGTTCCGGCTGTGGCAGGTGAAGGTCGTTGATCCGGAGGCGGAATGAAAGCGCTCCGTATCATAGTGTACATGGTTTGCCTCCTCTTCCCGCTCTCCTGCGGGGAGAAGGAGTCTCCTGACGGACCGGAAGTTCCTCCTCTTGTTCCGGAGGGGGAATATGTTCCGGTCGGCAAGCCGGACATCAAGGATGACATCAGGGTCAAGGTGCTGTCCGGAACCGCCTCCTCTTGGCAGCAGGGTGAGAACATAGAGAAATCCTTCGACGGAAGTTACGAGACCCTCTACCACTCCTCCTGGGACAACTCGGCGGGCGGTTACTTCCCGGTCACCCTGACCTACAGCTTCACCAAGGGAACGGACATCGACTACCTTGTCTACCATCCCCGGAAATCCGGTTCCAACGGCAACTTCAGGGAGACGGAAATCCACTACAAGATCCGGGGCAAGGAATGGTCCGCCGCGGGGAAATATGACTTCAAGGGTTCGGGGCATCCGTCCAAAGTGGACTTCCGGACCACACTGAAAGACGTGGAGAGCATCCGGTTCACGGTGTGGTCCGGAGCCGGGGACGGACAGGGATTCGCCTCCTGCTCCGAGATGGAGTTCTACAAGGTCAACCCGGACAAGTTCGACCCCTTGTCACTGTTCACCGACAGGGCCTGCTCAGCGTTGAGGCCGGGGGTCACGGACGATGACATACGCTCCTGCGGCTCGGAGTTTTTCAGGAATATGGCAGCCTACATGAAGGCGGGCCGCTATCCTACGGAATTCAGGGTTCAGGAATATTCCGCCTATCCCTATCCGGAAGTCGTTGCGCGGGATCTCAAGATCTCACCCTACAGTTTCATGGACGGAGCCACTGGTATCTTCTCGCCCGGAGGCGAGGATATGGTAGTGCTCGTCGATGGACTTGGAAACCGTCAGGCTTCGGTCTACGTCCAGAATCTGGACAGACCAGGCGGGGATGGCTTTCACGGACGCTCCTTTCCGTTGAGCGACGGAGTGAACCAGTTCAAATCCATGGACAAGGGACTTCTCTACGTTGTGTTTCAAAGCGATGACTATCTGACCGCCGATCCCGTCAAGGTGCATTTCGCTGGAGGCAGGGTCAACGGACTCTTTGACCTGCGAAGGCACAAGGACACAGACTGGCAGAGGCTTCTGGGAGCGGCGGAATATTCTTATTTTGATGTTGTGGGGGAATATTCACACCTCACCTTTCCCACCTCCCGCTTCCGCGCCCACACCCCGGACGGGGCCGCCCTTGTCCGCGCGTTCGACTCGTTCGTCAGGGCGGAGCAGGAGCTGATGGGGCTGTACCGCTACGGCAGGACATTCCCGAACAGGATGAGGTTCATCGTGATCTACACCTCCTACATGTACGCCACAAGCTACTATACGGCCTACAATGACTCCACCCTGCCGCAGCTGTGCGATGTCCTGAGTCTTACAACCGGCTCCTGCTGGGGACCCGCCCACGAGGTCGGCCACTGCAACCAGACCCGTCCGGGACTCAAGTGGCTGGGTACCACGGAAGTGACGAACAACATAATGTCCGAATATGTCCAGACCACAATCCTCAGGCAGCCTTCAAGGCTTCAGACCGAGGACATGGGAGAGGGGCTGCCGAACCGCTACGCCAAAGCCTGGAGGGACATTCTGGCCGCTGGCGCGCCTCATTCCACAGAAGGAGACGTGTTCTGCAAGCTCGTCCCTTTCTGGCAGCTCCAGCTCTACTTCGGAGAGGTTCTGGGGCAGACACCCGAGCTGCGGGAGGACAAAGGAGGGTTCTACCCCGATGTCTTTGAATATGTCAGGACTTCCCCTGACCTCGGAACCGCCGGGGAGCAGCAGACGGAGTTCGTCCTCACCTGCTCCAAGGCCTCGGGACACAATCTGCTGGACTTCTTCACCAAATGGGGATTCCTCACCCCCGTGGACGCGTCGATTGACGACTACGGCTCTGGCAGGATGACCGTGACGGAAAGCAGGATCGAGGAGATCCGCCAAAGGGTCGAGGCGCTGGGGCTTCCTAAGCCGGACTCCCCTATAGAGTACATCACAGACAACAACAAGGGTCTGTTCAAGACGAGGCCGGAGGTTATCCCCGGCTCTGTGTCGGTCAGCTCTTCTGGAACCGTCACCCTGACGGACTGGAAGAATGTGGTTGTCTTTGAGGTGAGGGACGCCGCCGGCGGTCTGGTCTTCGCCTCCGAAGGCAAGCTCGCCCCGTCCTCCAAGGCGGTCTTCAGCGTTCCAGGCGGATGGAATCCGTCCTACAGGCTCATGGCGGTCTCCGCCACAGGCAAAAGGACGGATGTCACACCATAGAATTTGAAATAGTCAAAAAGAATCCCTATCTTCATCACTCGGCAACATTATAGACAAAGGATATGAAATTGAAATCTATCACATTGGCCGCGATGGCCATCTGCCTGACCGGCCAGACCGCATTTTCGCGGAGGCCGGCGGTCTTTCCGGAAACGGAAGCCCGGGAGTCTGCCCCGGAGGGGCTGGCCGTGGACTTCACCGAACATCTTGACCAAAAAGTTGTCTCGAAGGGAGGTGCTGTGACTCGCCGTCACGAGACGGTGTTTTTCGACTCGGCGAAAGACGCTGTGTCAAAAGACATGGAACAGAGCCCGAACTATTCTTCATTGAACGGAGTCTGGGATTTTCGCTATTACGATTCCGTGCAGGATATGCTGGCGGATCCGGACAAGGCTCCCACGGCCATCAAGGTTCCTGGCAACTGGGAGGTTCAGGGATTCGGGACCGCCGTCTATGTGAACCACCCGTACGAGTTCCGCCCGAGGAACCCGCAGCCGCCACAGCTTCCGGACAGGATTCCCACGGGGGTATATTCAAGGAAATTCACGCCTGAGTTTGGAAAAGGGGAGAATTGCTACCTGAATCTCTGCGGAGTGAAAGGCGGCGCGTATGTGTTTGTCAACGGGAAATTTGTCGGTTACAGCGAGGATTCCAAGGATTTGGTCCGCTACGACATAACCCCTTATGTGGAAAGCGGCATGGAGGCGGATCTGCGCATTGTCGTGACCAGATGGAACACAGGCAGCTACCTTGAGTGTCAGGATTTCTGGCGCATCAGCGGAATCGAGCGGGATGTCTATCTGTCAAGGGAGCCGGCCACGGTTCCGGAGGATTTTGACTGGAATGTGGTCTCGACGCTGTCCGAAGACCTCGGCACCGGAGATTTCAGGCTGGAAGTCAACTCCTCGAAACCGATCAATGTAAGTTGGACTCTCCTGGATGCCAATGGCAACGAGACCGCTAAAGGAGAATCAGAAACGGTAAAAGGCGTAAAACAGTGGCAATCAGCCATCAAGGATGTGAGAAGGTGGTCTGCCGAGACACCGGATCTATACACCCTGCTGCTTTGCGTCGAGGGGAAACACGCCAAGGCTAATGTCGGTTTCCGCCGTCTGGAAATTGTCGGAGACCGCTTCCTCGTCAATGGCATGCCGGTCAAGTTCAAGGGAGTCAACATCCACGAACACAATCAGTTCACCGGTCATTACATCACCGAGGAAGACATGCTCACCGACCTCAGGCTGATGAAAAAACACAACATCAACGCCATCCGCACCAGCCACTATCCTTTGCCTCGGCTCTTCTACGAACTTTGCGACGAGTACGGATTCTATGTCTATGACGAGGCCAATATCGAGTCCCACGGGATGGGTTATAATCTTGAGAAAACCCTCGGCAACAATCCTGACTGGCTGCCTCAGCACAGGGACAGAATCCTCAACATGTACTACCGGACCCGCAACTACCCGTGCGTCACGATCCTCTCTCTGGGCAACGAGGCCGGCAACGGCTGCAACTTCTACGACACCTACAGGGAACTGAAGGCTCTGGAAAGTGGCGGCCAGAACAGACCGGTCTGCTACGAGAGGGCCGTCTTAGAATGGAACACGGACATGTTTGTGCCGCAATACCCTGACGCCGAGTGGTTTCACAAGATGGGAAAGAGCGGCTACCCGAAGCCGGTCGTGCCTTCTGAATATTCCCACGCGATGGGCAATTCCAACGGCTCGCTCGACCGCCAGTGGAAGTATATTTATGAATATCCGAACCTCCAGGGCGGCTTCATCTGGGACTGGATCGATCAGGGACTCTACGAGACCGACAGCGACGGCAGAATGTACTGGACGTACGGCGGTGACTACGGGGAGCACTCTCCGAGCGACGGCAATTTCAACTGCAACGGAGTCATCGCGCCCGACCGGACCCCTCACCCTGCGATGGCCGAGATAAAGCACGTCTATCAGGACGTGAAAGTCTTGCCGGAGGATGCCTCCCAAGGGATTTTCAAGGTTCAGAACAGATTTTATTTCAAGAGTTTGAATGAATATGCCCTCAGATGGGCCGTGACTGCCGACGGCACCCGGATCGCTTCCGGCAACGTGGCTCTCTCCGCCGCTCCACAGTCCGAGGAGGAAGTCTGCGTGAGACTGCCGAAGCTTCCGTCAGACAAGAAGTGTCTCATAACCTTCGAGACTATCACCAGTAAGGCTGCCGGGCTTCTGCCGGAGGGTAGCGTCATCGCCTACGATCAAATCAAACTATCTGATGCCAGAAGACTTGCGACACCTCGGCGGGCGAGGGGAGTAAAGGCCACCGAGACAGAGACGGCGATCGCCCTCGAATGCCGTGACGCGTCGCTTGTCTTTGACAAGACACTGGGATGTCTGAAGGAATATTCATTCAAAGGAAAGAATATGTTCAACGGAGATTTCGGCCTCAGACCGCTGTTCTGGAGGGCGCCGACCGACAATGACTACGGCAACGGGATGCCGTCCCGCTGTCAGGCGTTCAAGGTCTCCAGCCGGGAGTTCGATGTGAAGGCGGGTCTTGAAGGGGATACGGTAGTGGCTGAATATTCATTGGCAAGCGGAAACATATTCACAGTCCGCTACACCCTGCTTGAGGGGGGCATCCTTTCCGTCGAGTCGGATTTCAAGGGTGTCAAGTCCTCAAAGCCGGTCGATGTGCCGCGCATAGGGTTCCGGATGAGGCTTCCTGCCTCCGCCGATTCGTTCACCTATCTTGGCAGGGGGCCTGAGGAAAACTATGCCGACCGCTTCGGAGGGACACTGATCGGGGAATATTCATCATCCGCCTCCAAGGAATATGTCCGCTATGTGCGTCCGCAGGAATGTGGGCATCACATTGATTGTGAATATCTTTCCATCGGAGGTCTGGCCATCCGCTCCGACCGCTTTGAGTTTAACGCTCTCAGGTGCGCGGTCGAGGATCTCGATTCCGAAGAGGCTGTCCAGCGTGACTATCAGTGGGAGAACAAAGGGCCTTTGACCGAGAACGATCCGGCCAAGGCGAAGAATCGTCTCCGCCGCCAGACCCACATCAATGACTATGTAGAGAGAGACTTCGTGGAGGTTTGCGTGGACTATGCCCAAAGCGGAGTCGGCGGCTACGACAGTTGGGCGGCAAGGCCGGACGGCGACAGATGCCTCTGGAGCGACCGTGACTATTCATTCCGCTTCGCGATAGTCCCCGCCAGGGCGATGGGCGTTCGGAAGTCGTTGGGATTTGATTTTTAGGAATATTCCCGAGATTAGTAATCCTTTGGCTATTTATTCCGTGAAGGAGCGTCAGATTTTTCGGGATTTGTGATAACTTTGTAAGAGAATGATTTGTAAACAGTAATAAGCGATGAGATTCAGAAGTTTATTGGCCGCCATGTCACTTGTCCTGGCGGTATCATGCGCCACTTCCAAGGAGGAGGGGCCGATCAAGGTAGAGACACCTGCCCGTCCTGCGGGTCAGGAGAACGCGCTCGGGCTGACCGTGCCGGCGATGGACACCGTCCGTGTCGGTTTCGTCGGTGTCGGAATGCGCGGCTCAAGCGCCGTGGAGCGTTACACCTACATTCCGGGCGTGAAGATCAATGCCCTTTGTGATGTCGAGGCCGACAGGGTTGAGGCCGCACAGAAGACATTGGAGGACAGGGGCTTGCCTAAGGCTGCCGGTTATTCCGGATCCACTGAGGCCTACAAGGAACTCTGCGAGCGTGACGACATCGATCTTGTCTACATCTGCACTGACTGGAAGCATCACGTTCCGATCTCTCTCTATGCGATGGAGCATGGCAAGAATGTCGCGGTTGAGGTTCCGGCCGCGGCTTCTCTGGAGGACATCTGGGCTTTGATCAACATGTCCGAGAAGACCCGTAAGCATTGCATGATGCTTGAGAACTGCTGCTATGATTTCTATGAGATGGCCGTCCTTACGATGGCTCAGAAGGGCTTGCTCGGAGAGATTCTCCACGGAGAGGGTTCCTATCATCACAATCTGGATCCGTTCTGGGGTTCCTATTGGAACAACTGGAGGCTTGATTTCAACAAGGAGGTCAAGGGTGATGTCTATCCTACCCACGGCCTTGGTCCGGTCTGCCAGGTGATGGACATCCATCGCGGCGACCGTTTCAAGACTCTTGTCGCGATGGAGACCAAGGCTGTGAACGGCCCTAAGCATGTGGAAGCCAGAACCGGAGAGAAATGTGAGGACTTTCAGAACGCCGATCTCACGATGACGATGATCACGACGGAGAAAGGCAAGACCATCCTCGTGGAACACGACGTGATGACGCCGCGCCCTTACAACCGCATGTACCAGATTGTAGGCAGCGAGGGCTATGCCGGCAAGTATCCGATCCAGCAGCTCTGCCTGAGGGACAATGCCTTGACCGAGGCTTCCACTGACTACCAGAACCTTGGCCGCGAGGTCTCCTATTCGGGAGACAGGCTCAAGGCAATTCTTGAGGACAACCGCAATCCGATTCTTACTCCGGAGCTTGAGGCTCTTGCAAAGCAGGTCGGAGGCCACGGAGGTATGGATTTCATCATGGATTACCGTCTGGTCTACTGTCTGAGGAACGGCCTTCCGCTTGACATGGATGTCTATGACATGGCCGAATGGTGCTGTCTCACGGAGCTGGGCAGAATCTCCATCGAGAACGGCAACGCGCCTGTAGAGGTCCCGGACTTCACACGTGGTGTCTGGGATCAGATCCAAGGCTTCTCCTACGCCTTTGCCAAGTAGGAGTTTTCAAGAATCGGAGTTATGGAACTTTCATTAAAAGGCAAGGTCGCGGTGGTCACAGGTGGCACGCGCGGCATAGGTTACGCGGTCGTGAAGAAATTCCTTGAGGCTGGCGCTTCCGTAGCCCTGTGCGGCTCGAAGCCCGCGACCGCCAACGCGGCGCTTGGAAAACTCCTTTTCGAGTTGCCTGAGGCCAAGATTTTGGCGATCGCCCCGGATCTCACAGATTCTTCCTCTGTAGAGAATGCGTTCAATGAGGTTTTAGCAAGGTTTGGAAGGTTTGACATCCTTGTCAACAACGCCGGTATCTCGCAGGCGCTTCCTCTCAATGACTACACCGATGAGGAAATGGACAGGATTCTGGACATAAACCTCAAGGCGGTGTTTGTCTGCAGCAGGGCTGCGGCGAGGTTGATGGAGGCGGACGGCGGCGGTGTCATCCTCAACACCAGCTCCGTGGTGAGTCTTTACGGTCAGCCGTCCGGCTGTCTGTACCCGACCACCAAGTTCGCTGTCAACGGCCTGACGAAATCCCTTTCCCGGGAACTGGCTCCCCGTGGGATAAGGGTCAATGCCGTGGCTCCGGGCGTGACCCGCACCGACATGGTCGCTAACCTCCCGGAGGCTTTGATAAAGCCTCTGGTGGCGCGCATTCCTATCGGCAGGGTAGGTGAGCCTGATGAGGTCGCCGACGCGTTCCTCTTCCTGGCCAGCGACATGGCCTCGTACATCACCGGTGCCGTCCTCCCGGTTGACGGCGGAGTCATCATCTGATTCCCGTAGCGGCTCCATGGCGGCTCTGTGGCGGATCCGTGACAGCTCTGATGACTTTGAGTAGCCGAAGGTGGCATTAGGTAGAGCGAGTGTGGGGAGATGGGGATGGGGGAATGCCGTGGGATCCGTGGCGGACAACGTGTTGTAAATCAGCGGAATAAAACAACAGTCTGGTGTCGGATTTGGCACTAGGCTGTTGCCTTATTTGGTTGACTGTCAATGGGTTGATTGCCACGCCGCTCACGCTGTCTCCCCCTCACGGGCTGCCTTAACGGAAACTTTCGTATTCGGGCATTCCGAGACCTGAGAGGAAATCTTTGAACTGCTTGTAATCCTTAGGGCAGACCAGAAGCACGTCACCAGTGTCCACAATGACGTAGTCCTTCAGCCCTTTCACGGCGTAGAATTTCTTGCGTCTGACGGTACTCACGAAGATGCTGTCCCTACAGTCCTCGGTCATGATATTGTCTGCGAACACCACGTTACCATCCGGGGTCTTTCCGTTGAAGTTCCTTGACAGGGAATCCCATCCGTCGATGTCCGACCAGCCGAAATCCCCCCGGTAGAGCCATGCCCTGTCCGTCTTCTCCATCACCCCGTAGTCGATGGAGACCTTCGGGCAGTCCGTGTAGGCTTTCTCAAGGAATGTCCGCTCCTCGTCCGTTCCGAGAGCCTTCTCCCAACCGGAGAAGACAGCCGTGACATCGGGGATGTACTTCTCCATCTCTTCCTTGATGACGGAGACTTTCCAGGCGAATATTCCCGAATTCCAGTAAAACTCGCCGGTCTTGCACAAAACCTCGGCCATCGCCTTGTCGGGCTTTTCCGTGAATGTCTTGACTTTCAAAGGGATGTCATAACTGGCGTCCTCGCTGCCTTTCGGAGCTTGAATGTAGCCGTAGCTCGTGTCGGGATTGGTAGGAGGGATTCCGAGGGTCATCAGGACAGGCTTCTCCTCCGCATATTCCATCATCTTCAGGATCGTGTCCCTGAATCCGCTCTCGTCCGCTATGGTGTGGTCGGCGGGAGTGGCAAGGACGGTCGCGTCCGGGTTGCGCTTCATGATGCTGTAGGTGGCGTAGACGAGGCACGGGCCTGTGCTTCTGGAGTAAGGCTCAAGAAGGAGGTTGTCCGCCGGAAGATCCGGAATCTGCTTGCGGACAAGATCCGCGAATCTGGCCAAGGAGACAACAATGATGTTCTCCGGGGGAACAATCCTTGAGAAACGATCATAGGTGGTCTTGATGAAGGACTCGCCTGTGTAGGCGATGTCCAGAAACTGCTTGGGGCTTGCTTCGCGGCTTATAGGCCAGAAGTGGTTAGAGGTGCCTCCGGCCATGATGACGCAGTATCGGTTATCTTTGTTCATATCTTGGTGCTTAGTATATTTTTCTCAAATCAGCACGGTCACTTCGACAAGTTCAGTGACCGCATTCCTGCTCCGGTTGCCGAGCTTGTGGTTGCCGAGTTTGTCGAAGCATCGAAGCATCGAAACACCCGTTCAGAGGTACATCGGATAAAACGCGTTCGGGAACCATTCCACAATCTCCTTCCCTCCGTCAAACGTCACGGCGACGACATCAAAGTTGACTTCCAGATCACCGGAGATCCGCTTGTCTTTCGCCGTGTTCAAGTACCTCAGCGCCGCGTCGGCCACTTTCCTCTGCTTGCTCATAGTCACATTCTCCTCCGGAGAGACCATAACAGGCGCAACCCGGCTCTTGACTTCCACAAAATGCACACCATTCCGATCTAAACTGATGATGTCGATCTCAAGATGACCGGACCTGAAATTCCTTTGCACGATAATATGCCCTTTGCCGGTCAGAAACTCACAGGCGACATCCTCACCCCTCCGCCCCAGCTCCATCCGTGGAGTCATCTGTTTTTCAGTGTTTTTCATAGTCTTGATTCAAATGCTTATCCCAACGTCACAATCGTCACACCCGACCCGCCGAACTGAACTTGCTCATCGTGGACAGATGTGACTCCCGGAATTGTCCTTAGATATTTCTGTAACTCATCGCGCAGCGCCCCTGTGCCTTTGCCATGGATGATGCGTACAGAGCCGATGTTCAGCATGATGGCGTCATCGATGTAGTGGACAACGATGTCCAGAGCGTCAGAAACCCGCTCTCCACGCACGTCCAGTTCAGGAGAGAACGCCAGTCTGCGCTCACGCAGGCCTGAATCATCCTGGGCGGCCCGAGGCTTGATGTTCTCCCGCACCGCTGCTTTATATTCATTGGAAGAGATCCGCTCGACCCTGTCGAGAGGCATCTTGCTGGTGATGTTGCCGATGGCGACGGTCACTGCTTTGTTGGAAACACGGATGACCTCACCGGCCATGCCATTGTCCTTGATCCGCACTTTCTCGCCGACCTTCAGCGCTCCACCTCTGAACTGCTCCGTGGCCTGCTCCTGTCCATCGTCCTGAGGCTTCCCTTTGCGGGCGTTGCGGCGCATCTTCCTGTCTTCCAGTTGCTTGAGCTTCTTCTCTATGTAGTCATCGTGGTTCTTCCGATCGTTCTCCTTCTTGGTCTGGAGAGAGGATACGAAATCCTGAAGAGCTTTTCTGGCATCGGAGGTCTTTTCCTTGTCCGCCTGTGACTCCTTGATCGTGCGGATCGTGTTCTCCACCGTCTTGTTGGCTCCCTGAACGATCTCCTGAGCCTCTTTCTTGGCCTGGTCCAGAATCTCTTTCTTGGTCTGCTTCAGCCCTTCAAGCTCTTTCTGGTAGCGCTCGGTGATGTTCTCCAGAGTCTTGTCTGTGTTCTTGATCCTTTGGAGCTTCTCGTCCAGGGCACGGCGGTTGCGCACGATCTTGCGCAGGTTCCTCTCCATTCCTACGAACTCCTCTCCGGCTCTTGCCTCGGCATCCTTCACAATGCTTTCCGGGAGGCCCATCTTGCGGGCCAGCTCGAAGGCGAACGAGTTCCCAGGCATTCCGATGTCCAGTTTGAACAGAGGCTGGATCTTGGCCGCGTCGAACTGCATCGCCCCGTTGATGACCCCGGTGTCTGAACCAGAGGCGTAGAGCTTGAGGTTCGTGTAGTGGGTCGTGATGACCCCGTAGACACCTCTCTTGTCCATCTCGCTGAGGATTGCCTCGGCGATGGCTCCTCCGGCGGCAGGCTCGGTTCCGGAACCGAACTCGTCTATTAATATCAAGGTCTTGTCATCGGCCTTGGCCAGCATCGTCTTCATGTCGTCCAGGAACGAGCTGTAGGTGCTGAGGTCGTTCTCGATGTTCTGGTCGTCACCGATGCTGACCATGATCCTGTCGAACACAGGAAGTTCCGAAGTCTCGGAAGTCGGGATCAGCATTCCCCATTGGAACATGTACTGCAAAAGCCCCGTGGTCTTGAGGCACACCGACTTGCCGCCGGCGTTAGGACCTGAGATCAAAAGAATATGCTTGGCCGGGGTCAGACGGATAGAGACCGGCACAATCTCCTTTTTCTCTTTTCTCAATGCCCTCTCCAGAAGCGGATGACGCGCCTTACGTAGGTTCATCTCCCCGTTGTCGGAGATGATCGGGGCACCGGCCTTGAAATCGAGGGCGACCTGTGCCTTGGCCACCAGAAAATCTATCTCGCCGATATATTCAGCTGAATTGATAAGATCTGGTACGTATGGTCTTACGAAGTCGCTGAACGCCGCCAGGATGCGCTGGATCTCCTGTGCCTCGTCAGCGTGGAGGGTCACGATCTCGTTTTCCAGTTCGATGATCTCGGCCGGCTCGACAAAGGCTGTCTTGCCTGTGGCCGAGGTGTCATAGACGAATCCCTGGATCTTTTTCTTGCTGGAGCTGTTGACCGGAATCAGCAGCTTGCCGTCACGCACGGAAAGCCCGGCGTCCTCGTCCACAAGCCCGTCGGCCTGTGCCTGCTTGAGGATGGCGTTCGCCCTTTTGGAGATCGCCCCCTCCTTTGTCTTTATCGCGCGCCTGATTTCCAGCAGCTTGTCCGATGCCGTGTCCTTGACATCCCCGAACTTGTCCAGGATCTGGTCGATCCTTCTCTGTACTTCAGGGAAACTCAGCACCGGGGCGCTCATCCGTTTGAGATTGGGATATACCCCGTCCTTTATCGACATAAAGAAGTTGGTCAGCTTGCGCACGGTCTCGACCATGGTGCGCAGCTTGCCCAGCGAAAGGATGTCGATTGTGTAGCCGGTCTTTTCCAGCGGCTTGAGGAAGTCGAGGCAGTCAATGTACCCGTTGGTCGGGAAGTTTTCCTCGAACATCACTATAAGCCTCATCTCGTCGGTCAGCGCCAGCCTTTCCCTAATGACCTTCGGGTCGTTGCTGAACCTCTCCTCCGTCACCCTCGTGACTGCATATTCAGTGGAACATCTGTCGGCCACAAAGGTTCTGACCCTGTCAAATCCCAACTTGCCCTCCAATCTGGTGTCAATCTCTGTTTCGTATTCGTGCTCCCGCATATTCGTAAATTATTGTTTCCCCTCTGTGGCGCGCTTTTCCTCCGTGGTTCCCTCGCCAGCGCCGAGAAGGAGTTTAAGTTCATTGATGTTGCCTATGCTCTTGATGTTGCCTCCGCGGACAAAGGATATTCCTCCGGTTTCCTCCGAGACAACTACCACGTCAGCATCGGTCTCCTCCGAGATTCCGATCGCCGCCTTGTGCCTCATTCCGTAGTGCGCCGGAATGTCGGAACGTCCCGTGATCGGCAGTGTGCACCGCGCTGCGACTATCCTGTCGGCGCTGATGATCATCGCCCCGTCATGCAGAGGGGAATTCTTGAAGAATATGTTCATTATCAATCTCCTGGTGACCTTCGCGTCCACGATGTCCCCGGTCTCGACGATGAAGTCGAGAGAATCCTTGCGTGGGAACACGATCAGCGCCCCGGTCTTGTCGGCGGACATGGCTCTGCACGCCTCGGCGATCTCGTTGACCGTGCCTCCTGCCATCTTCTGGTCCTGGATGCCCATAAGCTTGTTGAAGAAGTCGCGGCTTTTTCCGGCCATCCCATAGCGCGAGCCGAGCTTCATCAGAAAGTGCCGCACCTCGGGCTGGAATATGACGATGAGCGCGATCACGCCCACGTCGATGAAAGTTCCCAGCAGGGCGTTCATCAACTTCATGTTGAACGCCGCCACGACCACCCGCAGCACGAAAAGCAGGATGACGGCGATGAATATATTCATTGCCGCCGACCCTCTTATCCACCTGAATGCCAGGTAGATGAATATTGCGACCATTAGTATGTCCAGGATGTCCGCAAACGAGATGTTGAGGAATCCGAAGATATTCAAAAGCATCATTGTTCTTTTTCGTGGTACAAAGATAACTAATCCTTGATTTATTCCCCAAGGCCTGATGACGATTTCTCTGATTATTAGGAAGTAGGCCTGTGGAAAACTTTGTTAATTGAAAAAAAATCACTACCTTTGCAGTCCGCAAAATAGTGCGGATTACGTAAAATATTTATTTACAATTAATTAATCAAACCAATGCCTGGATTAATTGGAAAGAAAATCGGAATGACTTCCGTTTTCGGTGC
>OQWM01000315.1_pt1 | contig 29250 bp, 31 predicted proteins | sample 1691531 | NCBI WGS metagenome assembly OQWM01 (sample SAMN03418257, study PRJEB22391) | human gut metagenome | biome: human-gut; feature: organic feature; material: feces | host: Homo sapiens | place: Tanzania | collected 2013-01
ACGATAATTAAAGTAAAGAAAGGGTAACAATTATGATGATTTTTGGAATGACATTAGCTGTATTGGCTATCACATTTGCTGAGATTGTAGAGATCAACAAGAAAATGAATCTTAGCAAGTAAAAAGGCTTGAAGATGAGCATCTTAGGATGCTCAGTATGAGAGCATATATATTAAGGTAAAGATTAGGATAACAGATTTTAAGAGAGAAAGGAACTATATTATGATAGTATTAGGTATGATTTTAGCAGTGGTGGTTGCAGCCGTAGCAGAGCTTGGTGCAATAGCCAACAAGAAGAACTTAGCTTAATAGCGATATTCTTCATTTTAGGAGAAATAAGGTTTTCCATATATAAGAGGTAAGGCAGTTGTAGGCAGAAGATGCTTGCAGTTGCCTTTTTCTTTTTATGCCATTTGCCATCATCTCATTCTAATAAACTTGAAAAGATAATCTATATGAAAAAATGCCATTCCCCAGTTTTTTGTGGAATATTTCCACACGATTTCCCCATTTTCCACAATCTTTGTTTTTGGCATATATAGTCTAACTATCTGATAATCAGCATGTATTGTATTTTTGCCTTCTTTTGGCACGCAGATTGTGAATATCATTAGTGGGTTCGCCAATGAATCCACAAAGAAAGTAAATAAGAAAGTAAGTAACATTAAATAGTAACAATTTTAAAAATATACGATTATGAAGAAGTTTATGTTTGCAGCTATCGCAGCTATGGTAATGGTTTCAGTAAGCAACGTTTTTGCATCAAGCAGAATGGTAGGTAACGCAGAGGTAGCACCAGTTGATACCGTGGCTCCAGATGCTCCTTCAGATACAACAGAAGTTGGCACTCCTATCCAGCCACAGGCTACCACTGAGGATTCTATCCAGCAGGAGAATACTCAGGAGGAGACAACTCAGCAGCAGGAGGCTACTGAGACAGAGCAGCAGGCAAATGCAGAGTAAGAATTCAATAGAGCTTTGTAGAGTTCAATAGAGTTCATTTTGCAGACGACATATTTAAGAGAATTAATTGGAAAAGCGTAGAATCCTGCTGACAGTGATGCCAGCAGGATTCTACGCTTTTTGATACAGAAGCATACACATGGATTTCTATAAAGCAAACCAAAAGTTTAAATCTATTAAACATTCCCGTTTTTTGTCATTAATGACACTTTTCGGGAATGACTATGATTATAAAAGTAGAGATCCCGCACCTTGTCATGGAGTATAGAAGCATAGAGAAGGCCACTTTTCCATTCGTCAGGAATTTGGTTTATTCCAAATTTAGCTCCCAGGATAGCTCCTGCTACTGCTGCATTTGTATCCGCATCTTCTCCTGATAAAACAATCTTCAGGATACCCTCTTTATACGAGGTTGCATGCCAATAAGCCTGTAGGGCAGCCCCTAAAGTTCTGAGCGTATATCCCATACTCTTTTCATCATCCAGACACAAAGAATCCAGACCTTCATAATATGCCAAGTCAACAAATGGAACGATTCGTTCATCATATTGTTTGGCAATGCCAATCACATCTTCATAATCCAATATCCTGTCTTCAAAGACAAGAGCATGTATGATAGAAGAAACGATAACGCAAGAGCCCACACAGCGAGGATCATAATGAGTTAGCTTACAGATATTCTCTGCATTACTAGCCACATTTTCCTTCAGAAGCCCTACCACCGAAGTTCTCATGACAGCCCCATTAGCTGCAGCTTTTTTCTTTCCCATCTTCCAGATAATCTCTGCAGCCTTCTGTGGATTCGAAGTATAGTCACCAAGAGCCATTACATTATATGTATGCCGGCCAATTCCCATACCTCCGTTCATCATCCATTCCTTAAACCTTCTGGCAATATCAAGAATATCTACCTTTTGACAAGCCACAAAGGAATCTAAGATGCATAGCATCATATCGGTATCATCAGTCCAATCGCCTCTTTGCCAACGACGACGATGATCATCCTGCACGATTTGTGAATAGTCCTCTATCCCATTAGGATAAAAACGATCCACTTCTTGCTTAGACATAAACTCCGTGCTCAGTCCCAAGGCATCTCCTACAGCTTGTCCGAAGATGATACCGAGGAATCTTTCTTTTTTAATTACATTTTCCATTTTTATTGCTTATACATCCAACAAATCGTAAAGTCATCCATATCTGGCGATAACACTGTACCGATTAGACAGCTTCACTTTTTTAACGACCCTTTTATGCTCCTTCAGATACAAATTAAACTCTTCAAGTATCTGACGAAGATTATCATCAAGCGCATTATTATATACACAACATGATACTTATGGCTATTTGCGAGGGCTAGGGAGGAAGAAATCCTCAGGAGAGAAATCATCCCCTTTTTGGCCTGGTCTTTTTGGCGTCCATGTTCTAACATGAATCTTAGGATTTCCTTCTTCTGTAAAATCCCACAACAAGAACACATAGCCATCATCTGAGTACTGGCGACCGCTATATCGTTGGCTAGCCCATTTTTGTCGCAACTTCACTCCATAGAAATTAGGATTAGAGCCATGTCGCATCAGCTCTATGTCCGAGAAATCCACATTGATGTATTCATTGCTCTGAAATAAGGCCCTGAGATTGTTGATGTATTGCTGCTTGTTTTGCTTGCTATAAACCACCTTCTCCTTTACTTGTTGGGAAACACCATCAGCTTGACTTTTACCCATAGTTTTAATAACACGACCTGTGATAATAAGCGCATCATCACTGAAGATTTCATCCAAAGCCGCTATATTCTTCTCAACATAATAGCTTCTGAAATCTTCCACGAACTTCAAGATTTCCCTTCTCATTCGCATATCCAAGTTAGCTTTTCCACCTGATAAAAGTGCAAGATAAGAGTTATTGTCTATAGCTGTTCTTACCCCTGTAATAACCCCTTGCTTGTTAAAACTGATAGTCAGTTCTTTATGCAATTCACCTTTGTAAGTATTGTCCAAAGGTTTCATCTCGACAGGTATCTGACGGACTTCATACCCTGTAAAGTCTTGGATACACGACTGAACATTATTATTCCATTCACAACGGAAATGGATGTTCTTCCAAAGACTTCTCAATCCATTTGCCGCATTATCATCTATTCTTACTCCTCCTAAGTTCAAGAGCCCTACCCTATTTCGCTCAGCTCTGTTAATCTCCGTCAACAAAGCAGACACATTTCTCTCAACTTGCGATTTTAGCGTTTGGTTATAGATTCCATCAGAAAATCGGAACGTCACCTGTGCCAAAGCAAATTGAGCACAAGCAAACGCAGTACATAATATCAAAATTAACTTCTTCATATATCTCATTTTAGCAGTATACCTATTGGTATACAATTAGTAAACTTATTCATACTTTCCGTATCCATCACCGCTCCTGTTTTAACATTGATTCTCGCTCCATTCTGCATTGGAGAAAGCACACCAACAATTTGACGGTCGATATTCAACATTATCAGATAGCAAGCATTGGGATCAGACATCGTGCGAAGTTTTCCCCAATCTTCAACCAATCCGTTGTCCATTGCCTTTTCCAATAAGTATTGCATACTGGCATAAGTGTCTATTTCATTTATTTGCTTGATGATATTTGGCAAAGCAGAGCTACCAGACGTATGGGAAACAGAAGCTGTAATTTCACTTGAACTATTTGGAGTAAACTTCATGGTACTTTTATTGACAATGTCTTTTGCTACATACACCATGACAAGAGCCGACTCACCACGCTTAACATTTTTAGACAATAAGGCTTCCCGAACCCTATCCTCTCCGATTTCCGCGATTTCCATTTCCTCACAATAGGCAGAAAGTTTCTCCATCAGTCCCATCAAAGCCAATTTCTTGGCATCATCTTCAGTAGAGGCAGTTGCCTCTGCCGTGAAATACTTGCCTGAAAGTTTGATGTCATTGATAGCATCTATGCCATCCTGCCCAAAACAAAATAAAGGAAAAGCCCAAAGGACTAAGTAACCTAAAATTCGTTTCATTTTTTATTTCCTTGATTTGATGTCATTATAGAGATTCTTCACATTGGTTGTTGGTGTATATAGATACGCATACGATGTGAACAAAAATTTGCTTGTTGCAATATCTTTCACATCACACGACAAACTCAACACATGGTCATAGCCAAGTTTCTTATTATATAGGAACAAGCCACCTTGCAACTTGCCGTTCTTAGTTTCTTCATAGCCAAAATATGGCACGCATCCCATACTCCTTGCAAAAGCAACCAACTGTCTGACTGGCACTACAACTGTTGTTTTTTTCTTATCACTACCTATTACGGTAAGTGAAATCTTTGCCGCTGGAATGGCATCGCAATCCAACAACAACGTATTGGCTACTGTTTGAACTGGGAACTTTGCATCTACAACAGGAATATAATCCACGCTATCTTTCAACTTAAAGAATGTAGTGTTGGTTATCGTTTCCAAGCCATAATGTTTTCCTGGCAAAGTGTACAGAGTATCCGTACCATCCTTCACAATATTCAGCCTCGCAACATCCACATTACAATCAGCAGGGCTATGCTTCAACTTATAAGCCTTTAAGTCTCTCACAAAGTTGGCTTCCAATTCCTTACGTGGAGCATTCATCAAGAAATCATACTTAATCGGAAGAAGAAGATTAATTTTCTCGTTTTTACCATCTTTCCATATAATTTGGTACGCTTTGTTATTGACCATTGCTACAGAGCAAGATACCGATTTTGGAAGAGACAGCATCAGGCTCCAGTTTCCCTTGACGAATTTGGCATCCATATACTTTAATTGATTCTTTGTCAACTTATAGGTATTACATAGCAGTCCACTCTCCAAGAAATCAAGCACGGCACCATTCGCTTGCTGCCGATAAGCCTCAGGGAATAGTTGTATGCCAATATGTTCCACCATACCATTTTCGGCTTTTCTAACTACCAGTTGATGATTGTTCTTCTGTATGAAAGTATACCCTATCTTGAATGTATCGAGACCCTCTAGCTTTAACTCAGCAGCCACCTTTTTCAATTCTTCCGTTTTGAAAGAGAGGTTATTCTGAGCCTCAGCAGCAAGAGCGACGAACATCAAGGATATTATTGATGATAGAATTCTTTTCATGTTATGCTATTGTTTTTAGCGATAGCAGATGCCCATTGGCACCTGCTATCATATAGGATTATCAGAATGTAAATTCACGAAGAAGCCCAGTCCACGAATTGCCTTCCTGTCCTCGTTTCATTATTTCCTTGGCGATTTCCGCATTTTTCGGCAAACCGCCTAGTCCTTGTTGATAACAAGAAGCAAGATTGGCTGCAGCCGTCTTAGAGAGATAGCCATTGACCAACGCTTTATTATAGCAAGCGATGGCTTTCGTGATATTTTTATTCACAAGCTTTCCTGTGAAATACAAATCACCAAGCTCACACATCGCTGGAGCATAATCTCCATCGGCAGCCTTTTCAAAATATGTCACCACCTCTTTTTTATCTACCTTGACCGTTTTACTGCCAGAAAGATGTAATTGAGCTAGGAGGAAACAAGCGTATGGTTCACCAAGGCTTACACCTTTCTCATAATATGCCAACATCTTCTTTTCGTTAGCCTTTTTCCATTCTTTGTCTGCATAGCAGAGACCCAAAAGAGCCGAAGCCACTGGTATTTTTTTCTTTTCAAGCGCTGTCAGTTCCTTTACAGCCGTGGCATAATCAGGAGTAGTTGCTTCCATACAAGCCATAGCGTGGATAAAAGTATAGAAATCCGTTCCTTTCCAACCATTATTGATTTCCACATTATCATCAGCCAGTTGCTTCATGAAGTTCGCCTTCATGCCTTTAGCAGAAGCATTCGCTAACCATTGCAAGGCTATGAGATAGTTTTGTTTTACTCCCAATCCTTTCTTATACATGATGCCAATATTCCACAGAGCCACAGGATTGTTTTTCACCGCAGCTTGCTTGTAAAGACTCATAGCCTTTGAATAATCTTGCTGAACGCCATCACCTTTGTATAAAAGGTCGCCCAACAACATCATTGCACTCGGTATATTTTGCTTCGCAGCCTTGTCAAGATAGCCAACAGCCTTAGCTTTATCAACCTTGGTTCCCTTACCATTGCATAGATAATCGCCCAATTTATAAGCTGCAAATCCATTGTTCAAGTCAGCAGCCTTTTGGAAATAAGGCAAAGCCTCGGCATACTTCTTGGCATGGTCGTAGGTAGTAGCCACCTTGACGATTGCATCAAGAGAATTGTTGTCTGCTGCCATCTTATAATACTTTAACGCCAATTCTGGATTCTTCTTGACGGTATTACCACAACCATTCTCGTACAAATCAGCCAATAGATGCATATCAAAAGCGGAATGAGACTTTGCTAGGTTCTCCTCACGCAGTTTGACGAGTTCTGAATTTCCAGCCTTGACAGACTCCTTGTAGAGTTTCACCGCCATGACAGAATCTTTCTTGACACCATGTCCCAACTGATAACAAAGTCCCATATTGGCAATCGCCTTGACATGCTTCTGCTTACCAGCCATACTAAACCATTTCAAAGCTACATCGTAGTTTTGCTTTACCTTTTTACCTGTATAGTAATAGGTTCCCAATGTGTTTTGCGACTCTGCATCTCCTTTCTTTGCCTCATCTATCAGTTTTCTAACCTCAAGAGAATCCACATTGACCGAAGTCTTTGCCTTCTTTACTTTTGCCGTTTTCTTCTGTGCGGAAACAGGAAGAACCAAACAAAAAGCCATTGACAGGACAAATAATATATGTTTATTTTTCATAACTATGAATTTTACTGAATATTACCAAAATAACTTTTTATCCAAGGTCAACGACATCGTCCATTGGGTTATCCAAGTCGCTATCCGAAACATTATCATGCTCATTCTGTGCCAGATAACCAGTCTCACCATTATTGGCACTAACAATACTTTCCGAATCGCTTACAGTCAGGGTAGAAGGTACATCTGCTAGGACATTACCCGATTCATCGGTAACGACATCATAGGTATTGTCACCATCCACATCCACGGCATAAAGAGTTTCTCCATTATCGCCAGTGAATTGTGCGGCTGACAAGACTTGCCCATCAACCGTTTCCACAGTACCAACTGCTGCAATGTCAAGATTTCCCATGTCATTATCGGTTGGGTCCACCATAATAACATCATTCGTAATATCTTGTGCTACCAAACGAGGGTCTACGTCCGGAATATCATTTGTATCTATCTCGCCAGCATGAACGGTATTCTCTGTAGCTGGCTGCACATGGGTAGTAGAATTTCCTTGTGGTTGTGTCGCATTATCAGACACCTGCGGCTGAGGCTCTGTAACATGAGACTCATTCTCCGTTGGGGTTACAGTGGCATTCTGCGTTTCCGAGTCTTTATTTTCTTCCGCAGTCACAACCTCCTCAGCATTCTGACCGATAACCTCCTCGTCCATAGGACTAATAGGTTCCACGATGGCAAGCTCTTCATCGCCTCTTACAATATCAGCCGACACCACCGCACCTGCACCTAAACCAGCTGCACCAGCCAAGGCTGCACCTTTCTTGAAAGTTTCCTTAGCATTTCCATTCTTTGCATTCTTATTAATAACCTGAGTATCCATAATTGTTTGTTTTTAAATGATTTATACTTCGTTTATTTTTCTGATGCAAAGATACTTGTTTTTAGCGGTACTATCAAGTTTTTTCTGCCATGTTACTCCAACCACTAAGGTTCTTTGACGAAACCCAAAGTTTCTCTGACGAAGTCCCAAATACGAGAAAGTTTAGTTTTTCTGTTAGATTTAGGAACAATATAGGATATGTTCTCTAGTTGTTCATCTCTTCCCTCCACTTTATCTATCTCTATAAGATATGCCGTATTATTATCATCACTATCCCTACATATCATAGCTAGTTCTTTTGCTTTTTCATCCAAAGGAGCATCCGAAGTTAGAATTTCTGCAATATCTTTATCCTTCACTTTGGTATAAACGCCATCTGTACAAAGCATAAAAACATCATGAGGTTGTATGTTACGTATCAAAGTGATAGATGGAGTTTGATAATCTGCGGGATTATTCGTTACAAAAAGACATTTTGTTATGACATTTCTTTTTGGATGGTCGATAGCCTCAGCAGGAGTTATTACCCCTTCCTCTATCAAATCATTTACCAACGAATGGTCTTTGGTTTGGAATATAATCCCTTCCTCCTTACGTATCTGATAAATACGACTATCGCCTAGATGTGCCAGCAACATTCCCTCGCTGGTTTTCGCCATAAAGGCAAGAGTTGTAGCCATGGTTGGGCATATCGCTCTATTATTATATAAGGTATAATAGGCATGTTCTACGAGCTGCAATATATCTTCTGCCTTCAGTTCCGAACAACTTTCGTTAGCCAGATACCCTTCTATTGATTGACATACAAGTTTGCTTGCCACCTCCCCATGGTCTCTTCCCCCCACGCCATCACAAACCACGAAATACGAAGTTTGCTTGTTGGCATCTACAGGACATAAGCAATCCTCTTGGCTTTCTCGATTGCCAAGCTGGGAGAATGAACAGGGCTTAGTTATAGAAATTATCATAATTGTTTCTCCTTCCAATAAAGCAAAACCATAGGTTGCAAAATACGAAAAGAAAATCAAAAATGTCCATTTTCTACGGGGAACTTCAAAAACTCCGTAGAAAAATCCCATTATTAGTGTTTATGTGCTTATTTTAGCCAAAATACCATACGAAAACAAAACCTTTTCATATTTATTTCGAAAGAGCCAAACGGAAGCCTAGATTCATATCACGAATATTAGGAGAATATCCTGCTCTTGCCGCAACAGTTATTGCCCCAGCGATATAACTTCCACCACGAGCAATTCGAGTTGGTCCAGAATTCGGACCGACTGGGTCTTTTTGAGATGATTCTATATAATTTCCCCACCAATCTTGACACAATTCCCAAACATTACCATTCATATCATAAATACCAAGTTCGTTTGATTTCTTGGTACCTACAGGATGTGGTCTATTGTTAGAATTACCTTCATACCAAGCAACATCAGAATACAAACTGCTACCACTATATTGAGTTCCTCTACTCTTATTTCCCCCTCTTGCAGCATACTCCCATTCCGCTTCTGTTGGCAACCTAAATTTCTTCCCTGTCATTTCATTCAACTTAGCTATAAATAATTGGCAATCATTCCAACTAACATTACCTACAGGCAAATCTTCTCCTTTAATTGAAGATGGATTATTTTCCATTACTAACTGCCACAAGCTTTGCGTCACCTCATACTTACCAATATAATAGTCCTTTGTCAAAATCACTTTATGAGCAGGCTTTTCCCAACTATAAGGATTTTGAATTTCAGATGTTGCTCCCATAACGAATGAACCAGACTCCACCTTTACCAATTCTATGTTGAAACCGTTCTTTACTGGTACTATAAGAGTTTTATTTTTATCATCGTTATCTATTGAGCGAGATAAAGACAGGATATAGGTAGCCCCACTTTTTAATTTTCCTACTCCATAATCATAAAAGTTTATCATCAGAGGAACATAATCCTGATGAAGAATACGAAGCATAGAATTGCCTTTAGGCATATAGACCCAATATTCACCTGTCTTTTTCACTACATCTTTTACACCGCCACTACATTCAAACTCAACGCCATCAAGAGCCAAGCCCACTTTCACTAACGCACAAATTTTGTCATTATTGTCAAGCCTAATAGCAGAAGGAGGAGTCCTAGCTGACAAGTCGCCTTCAGAAAGTTTAAAAGACTTCACCAACAACTCCTGAGAATATCCCAAGCTAACCAAACATACCAAGAAACAGAAAGTAAAAAATCGTTTCATATTATTTCACTATTAAATTTTAAACATCATATTTTCATTCAGAAAGAGCAAGTCGCAAACCCAAAATCGGTAGATAAAATAAATCCATACACCACTCTTTTTGCATTGCAACTCACACAATACTAGCTATCATACTACTCTGATAAAGCTAATCTGAAACCTAAGCTACTATCATGAGCAGTAAATGGATCTCCAATACGAACAGACGAACGACAATTTCGTTCATTATTAGGAAAGCCTCCTCCCCTATACATTTTTGAAAAAGTTCTAGTGTTTATCATTATAGGGTCAGACTGAGCCGTACTTTGATACTCTCCTTTTCCATCTTCAACCCATTCCCAAACATTGCCACTCATATCATAGATTCCTAATTCATTCGGAAGTTTTGTTCCTACAGGATGTGGTTGTTTACTATTTGCACCCCACCATGCCACATCAGACAGAATATCACTTCCACTATATTGATAACCTTTTCCTTTATTTCCGCCACGAGCCGCATACTCCCATTCTGCTTCTGTTGGAAGACGGAAAACTCGCCCTGTAACAAGGTTAAGTTTTTTAATAAATTCATGACAATCCTTCCATGTTACCGATTCAACTGGCAAGGTCTTTCCTTTAAAGACCGAAGGATTATTACCCATTACAGATTCCCACAAATGTTGAGTTACCTCATACTTTCCTATATAATAGTTTTTTGTCAAGGTAACTTGATGAGCTGGTCTTTCATTATCATACGGCTCTAACATTTCTGGAGTTGCTCCCATTGCAAATGTTCCGGCCTCAACTTTCACCATTTCAATATTTACACCATTTTTCACTGGGATAACCAAGGTAGTAGAAGAAAGACTTGCGACTTGTCCCATCGGCTTTTCCAATGTAAGTACATAAGTCACGCCACTTTCTACCTTACCTATTCCATAATCATAGAAATTGATTTCCAGTGGGGTGTAATCATTGTGCAAGACACGGAGCTTCGAGTTGTTCTGAGGTAGATAGACCCAATACTCACCAGTCTTTCTCACAACATCTATCACCCCACCACTACATTCAAATTCAACACCATCAAGAGCAACACCCACCTTTATCAACGCACAATACTTGTCATTAGTATCGTAGCGACACGTGGCAGAAGCTCTCGCTAAGATGTCACCTTGTGACACCTCAAAAGAACTAACCGATAGTTTTTGAGCACAAGCCAACATTGTTTGAAACAAAAAAAAAGCAATAGTTACGATTATTGTCTTCACAGCACTAAAATTTTATACTTTCTACAATTATTCGATGTTAATTATGAGGAACGAAGAAATCCTCTGGAGACAAGAACTCATCTTTTTTAGAAAACAAAAGACTAAAATGTATCTTTGGATTAGCTTCCTCTGTAAAATCCCACAAAAGGAAATAGTAGCCACCAGTTGCACTTTGCAGCTCTCCATCACCACGAGACAACTGTAATCTAAAATTAACGCCATAAAAATATGGATTCCATGCATGACGCATTAACTCTATATCTGAAATTTTGGCAACTATACACCCATCTTGTTGAAAGTATTTATTTAGGTTACTCAGATATTCCTGCTTATCTTTTACCGAGCATTCATTCTTTTTCAAAGACACCATTACTGGAGTTTCACTGTTTTCGGTAATCGACTTCTTGACATCAAACGAACGAAATCCTAATATATTTGCGATTGCGTTCATATTCTTTTCAGTATAGTAGCTTCTACAATCCTCTAGATACTTCAATATTTCTCTTCTCATCCGCATATCCAAGTTGGCTTTTCCACCTGATAAAAGAGCGAGATAAGAATTATTGCCAATGGAAGTCCTAACACCAGTAATAACCCCTTGCTTATTAAAACTAATGGTTAGTTCCTTATGCAATTCACCTTTGTATGTATCACCCAAAGGTTTCAACACAACAGGTATCTGACGAATTTCATACCCTATAAAGTCTTGGATACAAGACTGAACATTATTTTCCCATTCACAACGGAATGGCATATATTGCCAAAGCATAGATAATCGTTCCGAAGCTTCTTTACTCATTTTTATTTTAGCCAAATTCAGCGTTCTATTGCTACTGTCGGCACGATTTATCTCCGTCAACAATGCTGAAACATTGTTTTCTACTTGCTTTTTTAGTGCTTGGTCATAAATGCCATCACTAAATCTAAACTTTACTTGCGCAAATGTTAGCAATGAGCTAAACATTTGAATCAAGACACTGATAATTAAAACTTTAGTTCTCATATACATCAAGTTAATAAAACACTTATTCTGAAAGGGCCAAACGAAGTCCTAAATCTATGGTATGAACAGAAGGATAATAAAAATATCGACAAGAAGGACGGCAAGAGAAGCCATCAACTCCCCAACTTCCTCCTCGTACTACTTTCAATTTTCCTTTTTCAAGCCCTACAGGATTTATTTCTGGCGAAGCAGAATAATTTCTTTTCCAATCTTGACAATATTCAAATACATTACCAGACATATCATAAATTCCCAACTCATTAGGTCGCCTTGTTCCCACACCATGAGCATACAATCCACTGTTATGAGAATTCCATCCAACATCAGAAATATCATTACCACCACTATATTGGTATCCTTTAGACTTAATTCCTCCACGAGCCGCAAATTCCCATTCGGCTTCAGTTGGCAGTCGAAACTCCTTTCCTGTCATTTTATTTAGTTTCTTTATAAACTTTTGGCAATCATCCCAACTCACATTATTCACAGGAAAATTTGTCCTTTTCAAACGAGAAGGATTCTTACCCATTACTATTTCCCACAAAGATTGTGTCACCTCATACTTTCCTATGTAGTAATCATCGGTTAAAGTAACTTGATGAACAGGACGTTCACTATCAAAAGCCATTTCATCACCATCCTTAGCCCCCATCAAAAATGTACCCTTTTCAACTTTCACCATCTCTATAAAAACATTACTTTTTACTTGTATTGAAATAGTGTTACTGGCAACCTCCACATTAGTTTTAGGCTTAGCAACATTCGATATGGATGCAATACTTTCACTTAATTTTGTTATCGGCAAAGATGCTTGCTGGAATTCTGAAACGACAGTACTTTCGGCAACATCAGAGAATTGCGTTTCTTTGAATAAGGCGATTTGAAGGTTACTAGGAGAGGAGGACTTTAACTTTACCATTCCTTCCTCCGACTCATAACCATCACAAATAACCATATAAGAATGCTGTCCAACAGGCAATGTCGCTTTTACCATTCCCTTTGAGCCTTTTACCAGTTTACTATCAATGAGTACCATTGCAGATGTTGGAGTATATCTGATAGTCAACGTTTGCCGTTGAGTGTTTTGCCTGGTATTAGAAGCATTCATTGTTAATTGGTAAGTCCTGTTACTCTCCAATTTCTCGACACCGTAATTAGGAAAGGTTACCATAATCGGAGAATAATTGGGATGCTTCACTTTCAACATTCGGCTACCTCGTGGCATATATACCCAGTACTCTCCTATCTTATTTACAACCTTTCCTACAACATTGCCTTCAAATTGCACCCCTTGCAAACCTATACCAACTTTTACTAACGCACAATTTTTATTATTCAAGTCCTTGCGCGGTTGAGTTTGAGCTGACAAATCAGATTGAACAAAGGCAAAAGACTTAACTGCTAATTCTTGCCCTTCCATTCTACACACAATTAAGAGCAACATTAAAATTGTTATAAGTTTTCTCATTTTATACTAACATTTAAATTCTGCAATTCTTATTTATTATAAAATGGCGGTACAAAGAAATCCTCAGAACCTTAATACATTTCTTTTTGGGAAAACAAAAGACCATAACGTATCTGTGGCTTAGCATCCTCTGTAAAATCGTTGATTTTTCTGCATAGAACAGTCCATAAACTATTATTCAGATAAAGCCAATCGAAAGCCAAGGTTATAACTACGATTTTTTGAAGTTCCATAATTACTACGATCAGAAGAACGACAAAATCCTGCAGTTTGCTCCCAACTACCACCTCGATATACACGACAGATGCCATCATCCGCACCTAACGGATTTGTTTGGCTTAAAGCAGAATAAAAGCCAAATCTGTCAAAGCACCATTCATCTACATTACCAGACATATCATAAAGTCCAAATTCATTCGCAAGTTTGAGTCCCACAGGCTGGGTTTTATGTTCACTATTACTTGAATACCAAGCCACATCTGAAATTTTATTACTTCCACTATATTGATAGCCACGACTCTTCTTGCCACCACGAGCTGCATACTCCCATTCTGCCTCTGTTGGCAAACGGAACTTTCTGCCAGTTATGTCGTTTAATTTATTTATAAACTTTTGACAATCATCCCAACTAACTTGTTCCACAGGAAGATTATCTCCTTTAAAATAAGAAGGATTGTTGTCCATTAGTGCACACCACAATGATTGCGTTACTTCATATTTACCAATATAATAGTCATTAGTTAAAGTCACTTGATGTATAGGTCTTTCTTCTGTCCATGAATTCTTCATTTCAGGGGTTGCGCCCATCATAAAAGTACCACCCTCCACTTTTACCATCTCTATTATAATTCCATCCTTAACTGGGATTGTAATTGAACTACCAGACAATGAAGGTTGTTTCTTGTACGATTCCTCTATCAATGTTATTTCTTCTCGTGTTCCATTAGTAAGCCGAACTTGTTTTGGAACACACCCTAAAAATGTCACTGTCACTGTTATAGAAGAGGATTTTGCCTCGATTACAAAGTTACCCCCAATATCTGTTACAGCAACTTTTTTCGTCCCTGTTTCCTCAACAACTGCACCTATTACAGGTTGTCCTTTTATATCAACAACCTTACCAGAGAATTTTACAATTTGATTACTTGCAATTTGGTGCTCCGTTACATTTTTTGTAGAAGTAGAGAAAGAAATTGTTTCTTTTGACAATGTAATTTGAAGGTTGCTCGGCGCAGCATCTTTCAACTTCACTGTCCCCTCCTCCGATTCATACCCATCACTAGCCACAATATAAGAATGCTGACCTACCGGCAAAATTACCTTGGCGACACCATTAGTACCCCTAACCATCTTATTGTCAACAAGCACAGTTGCGGAAGATGGAGAATACTTGATGATAAGGGCTTGCTTCTTTTGTTCAATAATCGACATTGGTTTTGTCAATATCAAAACATACGTTCGATTGCTCTCCAATTTTTCGATTCCATAGTCAGCGAAAGTCACCATTACAGGAAGAAAACTTTGAGTAAGCACTTTCATTTGTCTCGAACCTTGTGGCATATACACCCAGGTCTCATTGCCATGCTTCATCAAAGGCTTGACAATATTACCTTCCACCTCGGAAATTGTACCCACAAACTGTACTTTTACCAATGCACAATTTCTGTCATTCAAATCCTTGCGAGGCTGAGTCTGGGCAGAAATATCATTTTCTGCCAGTTTGAAGGATTTAACCGTAAGTTCTTGTGCACAAATTCCAAATACATGAAGCACAAAAAACAAAAACAATAATAGAGATTTATTCATTTCTATCTTTACCTGCATAATTATTTCTGAAAGAAATCGGCTTCGCCGATAGTTAATGATTCGATGTCTGTCGAGATGACTTTTCCCGAGGCTCGTCCCTCGCCTCTCCTTTTAGCCATCACGACCGACATCTCAATATGTCCCATTACTTAGGACTTCATTTTTAAAGATGAGATGGTTTTCTCCGAAAAGATGTCGTTACTCGGAGAGAACCAAGCGGAACCCAAGGTAGCGGCTACGGGTGTCAGGATTACCGCGGCTACGGAACGACGAACGACAGTTCACTGTACCGAAGTACCAACTCCCACCACGGCACACACGGAACGACCCACTATTAGCACCTAGAGGATTCGTCTGGGATGAGCTTACATAAGAGCCATACCAATCCTGACACCATTCATTAACATTACCACTCATGTCATAAACTCCCAATTCATTAGCTTGTTTCATGCCAATAGGATGAATCTTGTTGCCACTATTTCCATTATACCATGCCACATCAGAGATATTAAAGCTACCACTATACTGGTAACCACGGCTCTTCTTGCCGCCACGGGCCGCATATTCCCATTCTGCCTCTGTCGGCAAGCGGAACTTTCTACCTGTCAAGCTGTTCAATTTGCTAATAAACTCCAGACAATTATCCCAGCTAACCTGCTCTACCGGCAAGTTGTCACCCTTGAAATAGGAAGGATTAGTTCCCATCACTGCTTGCCACAAAGACTGGGTCACCTCGTATTTACCTATATAGTAATCATTTGTCAAGATAACCTCACGAACAGGTTTCTCGTCATCCCAAGGATTCTGCATCTCAGAAGTAGCACCCATCATAAAGGTACCAGCCTCGACTTTCACCATATCAATAGTGATGCCGTTCTTCACAGGGATAGAAATCTCATTACCGCCAGATGAAACAGAAGAGCTGGAGGCATAGCCATTAGAGGAAGAGGCTGTATTTGAAGACAAAGTGCCAGAGATGCTCGCAGTCTGCCCCTCAGATATCGTGACAGACTTTTTATCTGTTGCATAGCCATCCTTTCTCACCTCCACTTGATGATTGCCCACCAGTAAGCCATTGAAAACACGAGGGCTTTGCCCCAACTTCTTGCCATCCACATAGACCTCTGCACCAAAGGGTTTGTAATTCACTGACAGATTGCCCAGGATTGCCACCAACTCACCAAAAGATACATCCAATTTCTGCTGTTGCGATAACTGGATGGTCTTCTGCTGACTGCGATAGCCGTTCTTCTTGGCTTCCACCAAATGCATACCCTCCTTCAAACTACCACTCCAAGGAGCATTGCCCACTGACTTTTTATCTACATAGAGCGATACGGCTGGAGTAGGACAGGTTACAGAGACGGTTGCTAAGGCAGACACCAAACTGACATTAATAGGAGCCATATCTCCACTGCTCACAGAGAAGGAGCCACTCTTGCTGATGTAGCCACCTGCCTCTACCTTATAAGTATGAGTTCCATAAGGGAGCATGGCAGAATATTCACCATCGGATGAACTTTCTTGTAATACACCATCAACCGTAACCTTAGCATCTTTCGGCTGCACACTAATCGCATAGAAATTACCACCTGCATCTATGGGGTCATTCTGACCATTTGGCTTGACGAGAACCAGAACATAAGTTCGATTGCTCTCCAATTTCTCAACCCCATAATCAGCAAATGTCACCATCACAGGGAGATAGCGTTGAGTAAGAAGTTTCAGCTGTCTTGAACCTTGCGGCATATACACCCATGTCTCATTGCCATGACTAACCAAAGGCTTGACAACATTACCTTCCACCTCAGAAATAGCACCAACGAACTGCACTTTTACCAATGCACAATTCCTGTCATTTAAATCCTTGCGAGGCTGAGTTTGGGCAGAAATATCGCTTTCAGTTATTTTAAAAGACTCAACCTGTAGCTTTTGAGACAATGCAGCTATTGTTTGTAGAACAAATAATAAAAATAATAGAGATTTCTTCATTTCATTTTTTTACTTAGGACGTTTTAGAAAAAAAATGCCATTACTCAGAAAGAACCAGGCGAAGTCCAAGGTCACAGTAACTGTAGTCTGGCATGAAGCTGCAACGGATCGAAGAACAACAGTCCAAGCCATCGGTACTCCAGCCACCACCCCGACATACTCGTTCAGATCCGCTTACAGGACCTGTAGGATTTGTTATAGATAAGTTTGTATAAGCTCCATACCAATCCTGACACCATTCACATACATTACCTGTCATATCATAAAGTCCAAGTTCATTTGCATGCTTCATACCGACAGGATGAGTCTTTTCATCGCTATTTCCCCAAGACCAAGCTACATCAAAGATGGTACTACTTCCACTATACTGATAGCCCCGATTCTTCTTGCCACCACGGGCAGCATATTCCCATTCAGCCTCAGTTGGCAAGCGGAATTTTCTACCAGTCATAGTGTTTAACTTACCGATGAAATCTTGGCAATCGTTCCAACTCACCTGCTCTACTGGCAAGTTGTCACCCTTGAAATTCGAAGGATTGCTTCCCATCACAGCTTGCCACAATGCCTGAGTCACCTCGTACTTGCCCATATAATAATCATTGGTCAAAGTAACTTGATGAACAGGTTTTTCACCATCATAAGAATTCTGCATTTCTGAGGTTGTCCCCATCATAAATATACCAGCCTCAACCTTCACCATTTCTATACTGATGCCGTTCTTCACAGGGATAGAAATCGTGTTTCCACCAAATAACACGGAAGAGGAACTTGAAGAAACTTGTTGAGCTACCTCATTTACAGTAGATACAGCAACAGTTTCCTTCGAAAGTTGAATCTGCAAATTGCTTGGTGCTGATGCCTTTAACTTAACAGTACCCTCTTCTGATTCATAACCATCACAAGCAACAACAAATGAATGTTGACCTACAGGTAAAGTGGTCTTTGCTACACCATTACTCCCCCTCACCATCTTGTTATCCACAAGCACTGTAGCGGAAGATGGGGTATATCTGATGGTAAGCATTTGCTTCTGTTGTCCAACACTAGCCATAGGTCTTATCATTATCAAGACATACGTTCGGCTACTTTCTAGTTTCTCTACCCCATAATCAGCGAATGTTACCATTACTGGGAGATAGTTTTGTGTAAGGACCTTCAGCTGCCTAGATCCTTGAGGCATATATACCCAGGTCTCATTGCCATGCTTCACCAAGGGCTTGACGACATTGCCTTCTACCTCAGAGATGACTCCCACGAACTGCACTTTTACCAATGCGCAATTCTTATCATTCAAATCCTTACGAGGTTGAGTTTGAGCAGAGAGGTCACTTTCTGCAATAACAAAGGATTTTACATGCAATTCCTGAGAATAAACAGAAATGGAGAATAGTAATAGTATAAAGAGAGCAAATACTTTCCTTATTTTCCCTACTTTAAAAGTAATATACTTCATTCTTTAACTAAACATTTTTACTAACAAACAAAATACAAAGAAAATCAAAGCCACAATTAAGCAAAGTATCTTTGCGAACCAAAGTCCCCATTCTACTTTTATTATCGCTTTCGGAAAATCTGTTGCAACATATTCAGTTCTTTTAGGACTGGCCACATATGATAATGGCTTTTTAAGCCTGTAACTTGCATACAATAGATTCACAATAACATTCAGAATCAAATGAGTAAGTTCTAAAAGTATAACCAACAAGCAAGATATTATTATGACTTGTGCATAATGATTATGCAACAACTCATCCAACTTATACTCACCTTTTTCAACCAAGAGCCAAATCAGTCCTAACCCTGTAATTGCCAAATATCTAATATAAGTCGATATTCTGTCAGAAAACAAGACCGCATTTTTCATACGTTCTTTATGCTTATTCTTTATATCTTGAATGTTATTTATCATTTTGGATTTCCAATCTATAATTGTTGTTTGGCTACATTCCCTATGGAACAACTATAACATCGTTACATATTACATTATTTTTAAAGCGTTCATAGGAGTTTCACCGCTTCCATCACCATCACCACGCTTTTGCAAATCTTTCTTACGATAACGCACTCTCACTAAAGCCCGTTTAAGCTCACTATTTTTTAACTGCTGCAGAGTCAACGCCTTGATTCGCCTTTTGGGAACAAGAAGATATTTATTATTATGTTTCATCATTCATTTTTAGTTTATAACTTAAAAAACTACTAATATTTGAAAATCAAGGAAAACTCTCTTTATTCCGAAAGAGCTAAGCGAAAGCCCAAATCATCCCTACGTAAATCGGGATTACCATAATCTCGCCATGAAGGATAACATTTATAGACATCTGTATACCAACTTCCACCACGATAAACATGATTTATTCCTTTTTGAGGGCCAACAGGATCTATTTGCTCTTGATTATTGTATTCTACCCAAAAATCTTGACACCACTCATAAACGTTAGCACTCATATCAAAGAGACCTAATTCGTTTGCATGCTTAGCACCAACCTTATGGGAGTGACCAGAGCCTATTCGGCGACCGCTTACTGCATTATACCAAGCTACGTCTTCCGCTATATCACTTCCACTATATAGGTAACCTTTACTTTTATTTCCCCCTCGTGCTGCATATTCCCATTCAGCTTCTGTAGGTAAACGAAACTTTCTACCTGTAATTCTATTTAACTTTGCAATAAAAATTTGGCAATCATTCCAACTAACTTGCTCTACAGGAAGTTTTTCCCCCTTGTTTTTTGAAGGATTGTTTTCCATTATAGTATTCCACAACAACTGAGTCACCTCAAACTTTCCAATAAAATATTCTTTAGTCAAAGAAACCTTATGTGCGGGTAATTCTTTCTTATCCATTTTTTCATATCTCATCCCCTCTCGTGTCGCCCCCATAACAAACGTACCAGCCTCAACTTTAACCATCTCTATACTAATGCCGTCTTTTACAGGAATCGTTATCGTACTACCAGAAGTTCCACTTGACAACCTTGTTGTTGTTGGCTTTTTTTGCACAGTTGATTGAGCTATAGGTTCTGTAGGTCGTACCGTATTCCCATTCTGATTCAGCACCAACACATAAGTTCTATTACCCTCCAGCTTCTCCACACCAAAATCAGCAAAGGTTACCATGATAGGTAGAAAGTTCTTGGTTATCACTTTTATCTGCCTTGAATTCTGAGGCATATAAACCCACACTTCATTATTGTGCTTACCCAAGGGCGAAACCACATTGCCTTCCACATCCAAGACTTCACCGACAAACTGCACTTTGACCAAGGCACAGTTTTTGTCATTCGTATCCTTGCGAGGTTGAAGTTGTGCTGTTAAATCAGAGGAAGCCAACTCAAACTCAGGTATAAGCTTTTGAGCCGATATCGAAAAGGCAGCAAGCACCAACAGCATAAAAAGCAGAAATTGTCTCTTCATTTTCTATTTATACCTAACACTTGCTATCTAATAAATGTTTCCACCTTCTCTCCATTTTGATAAAGAGCACCATTTTGCAAAACACCATTCTCACAGTAGCCGTCGATATAATCACCAGAACCAGGAGTTACCGAGCAACCTGCAACAGCATGAGAACTACGGAATGTCATTCTACCATTGCCATGTGGCTTGCCATTGAGGATGCCACCTGTCCACGTAGCATAACCTAGATTTACTGTTCCCGACTTTGCCGTTTCTTTCTTTGCAGGATTTACTGATGTTGGGCCTCCATCAACATCTACAGGTTTAACCACCTTACCAGAGGTCTTGGCAGATTGCTTTTCAACTTGCGAATTATCCCTTTTTGGAGATTCAACATTTTCCTTAGCCGTAAACTTAGCGATGCGTACTGTATCTTGGGATACAGAATCCGTCTTTACATCTTGCTGAGCTACCTCCGAAGACTTGCCCTTATCACCGAAATGGTTCTTAGCATACCAACCGATGCCACCCACCAACAAGAGTCCGATGACAAGAGCTGCAACCTTTCCGATAGGCAGCGAACTGGAAGAGCTAGGAATAACAGGGTCTGTAACGATAGGTTCACCAGCAGTCATATCGGCACCAGAGCCCGTCTGTGATTTACCTTGCTGCAAGATATTCTGAAAGTCTTGGATGGTTTGCGGAAGACAAAGGCTATCCTTTTGCATTCCACAAATAATAGCATCCATCGTATTCTGCGAGATGCTTTCTGGCAAAGCTCGATATATCTTATGAACGCTCTGCTCCGAGGCATCATTCGGTTCCTTGCCTGTTATCATATATAATAAGGTGGCGGCTAGCGAGTAAATATCCAACGAAGGGTGGAACTCAGAAACAGGTTGCTTCAGTTCCATAGGTGAATAGCCTTTGGAATATCCACCAATCCCTTTGTTTCTCTTTGGCTTTCCATTCTCGAAATACACAGCCTGACCGAAATCTATCAACATCGGCTTTACCGATGCACCCTCACCCACCATCATGATGTTATCTGGTTTGATGTCCAAGTGCAAGATATGATGGTTATGGAGATAAGAGAGCGCACCCGATATAGCGCCGACGATTCCCCGAGCTTGGCTCTCAGACAAACAACCACCTTGTTCGGAAACATATTGATAAAGCGATACTTTGCCAAGATATGCCATCACATAATAAACCGTGTTGTTCTGTTCAAAGACCTCGTTCACTGGCACAATATTGGCATGTTTCAAGGCATGAAGTATCTCTGCTTCTTCTCGGAAATCTTGCTTCGCCTGCTTGAATAGCTGTTGGTTCTCTTGTGCCACCTGTACGTTCCCATTGGCATCCCTAGAACAAATCTTGCCCATGAAGAATTCCTTGATGGTAAATGTAGCAACCTGAGAAATGTTGCCTACCATAATCTGCGCCTTGGCTAGGTAAGTGATGCCAAAACCACCCTGATGTAGTTGTTTATCTATCGTATATGTCGTTGCTCCTTTCAGAACGGAGCCTATTGCTAATGCGTTCTCTATCATAACTTATTTATTTGTAAGACAAAAGTGAGTTTTACCTAATATGAATTCTTGGTCTAACTGGATGTAAACCGACGTGCCTACAGGTATCATCTTTCCTGAAAGATAAACAGGATTCTTGGAGCGATTAACGGTCAAGAGATATTTGTAGGAATGTCCAATTGCCTCGACTAGAATCGTTACAGAGCGATGGCTGATAGTCCGGTCTCCCTCTATCATGATGTCAGAAGGAGAAGACGGGTCATACATGCCTATCGTATTGGCACACCCTAACTGCAAACCATAATATTTGTCTTTGTTGTAGAAGTGCCTCTTTTTCTGCAAGAGCCTAGCCACCATGCCCGAAGGAGTTCCACTGGTAGGAATAATAGGGTCTGTTGCAGGATGTGATGACTTTTCCGAGTTTCCATCCATACCCATTCGAATTTGCTTCTCGGTGATTTTCACGCCAAACGTTTGTCCACATTCTGAATGAGGACATTTTACCTTGACCAAGCCTCCCTGTCCTGGCGAATAAAACTTCACCACTTGTCCACATTTGGGGCATTTTGTCGCAATGACTGGTTTCTTATTTTCTTCCATCGCTATTTTTACCAACTCATTAACACATTATTATATAGTGTCTTTGATGTCACCAATTGAGGATGCTGTCTCTTGTTATGCAGCTGTACATCTTTATGAATATACTTGAAAAGTTCGATGGCGGTAATGTTCTTGTCGCCATCGCTATCCGCCTTCCCACGCAAGCCCTTCATAATGCCATTGGTCATCAATCCCGAACCAACCAAAGGACTCTCTGAAGAAGTTTCGCTAGAACGAGAGGATAGATATACGATATACCGAGGATTGCTCTTCATAATGTTTTCCCATGCCTTTTCATTGGCACTGACAAAATTCTTGGAATGCATATTGTTAGCAGCAGTTCCAGAGTAGCAAGCATCAATATAACATACGATATCCTTGGCTGGGCACTGGTCTAACTCTCGGAACAGCTCATTATACGAGAGCATCTGCGAAGAAGTGGATGCATAAGTACAAATGATGTTCTCCATACCATGCCCACTATAGGAAAATACAATCCTATCATTGGAGGTTGCTATATTTCTTACCTTTCTGATGGCAGCGATGACATTGGCACGAGTAGCATTCTGAGAGGTTAGCAGAACTACAGTCGCTCCCTTCGACTTATATAACGAAGCCAGACTCTTGGCATCCTTGGTAGACTGGGCGAGGTCGTTAGCCGTCCCTTCATAATTAGACACACCAGTAATGATGGCGTATGTTTTCTGTGCAAGCGCAGTTGTTGTCAGCAAAAAAGCAGACAAGCATGTTAGGACTAATCTTTTCATGATGTTTATATGTTTTAAGCGTGAGCCTTGCAACGGCTACACATTTGGTTCTTGAATTCGATTTCCGAAAGAGGCTTCGCACAACAAGGGCAAATCAACTTACCCGAATATTTGCTATTGAAATTCTTCAATTTCGAGTCTTTACCTATATATATGTTGATGAAAGCCTGTAGTATAGTGGTAAACACGGCTGTCACCGCCACTCCATATACCTTCTGATGCAACGGCAACAGCAAGGTGAGCACCAGTCCAATCATCGCCGAGATAAATCCTGGCAAGAACTTCATCATGTTCTTTTTCTGCAATTTGGCATCTATCTCCGTTTTCTCCCTGATTGCCTTGTCATGAATTTCAAGAACATACCGAAACTCCTGTTGATAATTCTTAGGGTCTTCCTCCAAGACATGATGGGCATAGAAAGTGAATCCCATGCTTGTTTGGTCGGCAAGAACGATACGAGTAAACTCGGTAATATTCACCCTCTTTATCTGGACTAGCTCATCATTCTCATTGATGATGTATGTGCCATTCGTGGAGTTGAGGTCTTCCAAAATCCACTGTCCACTATCCGTAACAGTAATCTTGGCATGTTGCCTACTTACCCTCGAACCATTGATGGCAAACCGCTGGGTTCCCTCTTTTCCAATAATAACTTCTAGCATAATTCATTCTTCTTGATGGTGCTCTTGCTGACCAACTCCTTGTATTTTTTCAACAAAGGCTTTGGAAGTTTAAGCGTTATTGTATTTTTTATGCAATCAGACAAAACGAGGTGCTGTTTCAAAACATTTATGTCGTAGAGAAACCACTGATTGATGATTACACTTCTTCCTAATCTCACAAAAGGACTGACTTCTCCATCTGCATACGAAGCCGATACCAAAGTTTCCACCTTAGAAATGCCAAACGACAGAACGGTTGTCATACCACCAATGTAGCATATCTTGGTGTAATTGCCATCAGCCATAATATATGCTATGTTATCAACAAATAGCATGATCATTTCGTCTCGATTGTTGAGACAAATCTTTTTCATAAGCTACACATTATTATATATTACTATTTTATCTTTTCCAGCAACCCTGTCGGCACATACGCCGTACTCACCAAACAAACGCCTTTCACCTCGACAACTACCCTCTGCTGTCCGCCGAGCCTAGCCACCCTACCGACCACCCCCTTAAACTCGCCGCCAGTCACCTTCACCAAGTCGCCACTCTTGAAGTGGCACTGGTCTTCGCTCACCACCTTCACCTTATCTATATCCACACTCGTTACCTTGATGAAATTCATCATGGCAGCATAGGGGATGGTGAGAGGTGGATTCTTGCCCGCCTCATCTTGCTTGAAATGATCATAATAAGGATTGAGAAAATTCAAATCGTCGTTATTGAGTATTTGGGAGATTGTTTCTAGAGTGGCATACACAAAGAGGAAATTAGGCAGGAAAGGCTCTATCTTGAATCGTCGCTTTCCTTTGACAATCTTCGCAACGTGCCGCAAAGGGAGATAGCATTCGGCATCTATTCTATTACCGTCGGGGCTATTTCGTTTGCTCAGAATATAATCGTAGGCTTTCTTCTCACGATGGTAAGTGGCTCGCAACACGTACCATTTCTTCATTGGGTTTGGAGCATATCTTACCGACACCTCATTTTGTGTATTATTGAGGGGGACATCGGAGGTAAGTCCGACGTGGGGAGATACTTTTCTACCTCCATCGGGTGCCACATTAATCAATGTTGACATGGTATTTTCCTAGTTTCTTAGAAAAATCCTCAAAAACGAACGGACACAAAAAGAGCGCGGAGCCAGTCTGCTGCCCGTCCCACGCTATTAAGGCCTTCGCATTGCCCTGTCTGTCGAAACGAACAACGCTGGAAGCCCCACGCCGATGTAAGTATATAGTACCACCTATCAACTCATTGCTAAATGCTATGAGCCAATAAGGGCTGTATATATGATACATCCCAAGGGGCGTCCCCGTTGCTTTGTTCTTGACAGACATTTGGAAGTTGCGAAGTTCTAATAGCGTCAAAACCAAAGCGTACAGTTACGCCTTTATGTATATATGTCCATCCCACCTTCGCCCTGTTGGAGCTTCCAGTAAGGATATGACACCGCAAAAGTAACAATTATTATCGAAACAACAAAACTTTTAGCGAAAAAGTTTCGAAAAAAGTTATGCGAGGGGGAACTATGGTGAAAAGGAGGGGAGCTGCGGAGCATGATTCTTCCAATAAAAGAGATGATATTTAGAAAGAAGTACGGCGGCGATAAAGAATCATCAAATACACGCACGTATAAATCTTTTTTCTCGAAAAAAGTATCAAAGTCTCATTTTTCGGTGTAGAATAAGGGTTATATCTTTAATACACAATATTTTATCTAGAATGAGACTTCTCTAAAAACGGAGGGAGAAGTATCATCGAAGTATCATAAATTAGGGAGAAGTATCATGATTTCTTGCCTGGTATCGAAAAAAATGCTTTATGAAGTGATAATAATAGCATTTTTAAGGCAATAAACAGGATGTTTTTACGTTTAGTAAAACAGAATGTTTTATTCTTAACACTTAAGAAACATGGATGAAAAGGAATTATTGAAAAAAGCTTTTGAGTACGGAAACGTACCTAGCAACATCACCTACTGTTTCACCGAACCATGTCCGATGAAAAACAAATGTATCCACTATCTATCCGGTCTCTACAAAAACGAGAAGACTGATAGAGGGGATGCCATCTTCCCAAATGCCCTGAAAAACGGAGAATGCAAGTACTTCGCACCGCTGCGTGTCGTGAAAATGGCATGGGGATTCGACAAACTCTTTGCCGAAATGAAAGTGAAAGACGCTCCTGCACTGCGCGCCGAAATGAGAGACTACCTCGGTAGCAAAGGACAATACTACCGATACAAACTGGGACAACTGAAACTCCTCCCGGAACAGCAGAAATATATCAAACAGCTCTTCGCCAGATACGGATATAAAGATGTTGAATTCGACCATTTCTCTGAAGAAATTGATTTCACTAAAAGCTAATCTTTTACTCTGCCCTCCAGATGTTCCAGCCATGCCATTTAAGCGGTCCCACAGAGAACACGTGACGGGCTACCGGTGAACACGTGACGGGCTACAGGAGAACAAGTGACGGGCAGCCATTGCCCGTACAACGGGAAATGAGTGCCCAATTTACCAACTAAACTTTGGGCAACGCTAATAAGATTTTATAGTTTATAATTGACAGTTTATGGTTAATAGTTAACAAAGAAACATCCTAATCAATATATCCAATGAAGATAACTATAGTTCATACAAACAACAAGAAGCAGCTCCTCGTCAGCACAAAGACGATGGAGAAGTTGCTGCAACGTATCGCAAAAGATGATAGCAGGCTTACTGTTACCCACTTCCGCGAATGCGTGCCTTATATGGAAAGCGGATACGAATATTACAAGGACATGCCAACATGGATGCACATCTACCCCGCTGCTGAATTCGCCAAAGACGAAAACAACAACCTGAAGATGAAGGCTTGCAACGGTATCCTGATGCTGAAATTCGGAAATATTACGGATGCAGACGGCGTGGAGGGCGTGAAGCGCTCGGTTGCCATGCTGCCTTCTACCTTTGCTGCGCTGGAAGGTGCTGATGGTAAGTCGGTTATCGTATTGGTGAAATTCTGCAATGAAGATGATTCGCTGCCTGCTGAGGAGGCGGAAGCCGAACGACTTTACAGCATCGCTTACCAGCAGATTCTGCCTGTATATCAGGCGATTGCCAAGGCTTCAGTGCTCACAGACGGACCGAAACCTTCTATAGAAGCGGGCGCAAGCCTGTCTTTTGAGCCTTCGATGCACAACAGTTTTATGATGACGCTCGATGCGAAACCTTATTTCAACAATAAGGCGGTGGCGATAAAGATTGACAGCAAGATGCGTCCGCAGAATCTGGCTTCCAACACGGAAGATAATCAGCTGTTGATGTCTGAACCGGATACTCCGGAAGAGGAAAAGAAAGGAGATAAGAACAGCGTTCGCGAGAATATCGCGAGCATGATGCAGCTGCTGAAAAGCAGATATGATTTCAGATACAATACGGTGATGAAATTCGTGGAATACATGCCGAAGGAAAAGGGATGGTATGGTTTTCAGCCTGTAGATCCGAGAGTGCAGAAGCGCATGACGCTGGAGGTGCAGCTCGCAGATATCCGTGTCAGCATCAAGGATGTAAGGAATTTTCTGGAGTCTGATTACATCAAAAACTATAATCCGATAGACGAATATCTCTTCCAATGCTACGACAAATGGGACGGAAAAGACCATATCCGTGCCTTAGCTCGTACGGTTCCTACCAGCAATCCTTACTGGGCAGACTGGTTCTACACCTGGTTTCTGGGCATGGTTGACCAGTGGCGCGGCTACCCATCGCCAGTATGGCAACTCGGTGGCTCCACTTCTCATTTCCAAGCAGGGTTACAACAAGAGTACTTTCTGTCGTCGGCTGTTACCACCGGAGCTGCAATGGGGATATAGCGATAATCTGATTCTGTCAGAAAAACGTCAGGTATATCAGGCGATGGCGCAGTTTATGGTCATCAATCTCGATGAGTTCAACCAGATTTCGCCACAGGTGCAGCAGGGATTTCTGAAGAATCTCATCCAGTTGCCTACGCTGAAATACAAGCCTCCGTATGGCAGTCATGTCATGGAATTTCCTCGTCTCGCCTCGTTCATCGCCACGAGCAACATGAAGGATATTCTCTCCGATCCATCCGGCAATCGAAGATTCATCGGTGTGGAACTGACGGGGCCTATCGACGTGAGCGTTCGCCCGAACTACCAGCAGCTTTTTGCCCAGGCACTTTCTGCCTTGAACAATGGCGAAAAGAGTTATTTCGATGCGCAGCAGGTGAAGCTGATTATGAAGAGCAACAGCCAGTTTGAGATAATCCAGCCGATAGATCAGTATTTCCTGCTCTATTTTGAATTGGTTGAGGATGAGAAAGAGGGTGAGTATCTTACTGCCGCCGAGATTTTCGACTATCTGAAGAAGCAGATTGGTTCATCGCTCAAGGTAAACAGCCTGATGGGATTCGGCAGAAAACTGGCGAATATGAGTGAGTTGAAACACAAGAGATTTGCAGATGGAATGAAGTATCTCGTAAAGAAAAAGTGAAATAATGATACTTCTATGATACATGAATGAGACTTCCCGGCATCAGAACCGAGAAGTCTCATTCTTTTTATCTTATTATCTATCAAGTCTTTAAGTCGATATTTTCAATAAAAAAATGAGACTTTGAGACTTTTGCTTCAAAAAAACTTTTTCACGTAAGAAAGCTTTTGCCCTTTCAGGGCGACAGGCTTGCGTCCATCATTACCCAGGGTGTTGCCCTGGGCTAAGAGCTTCTGCCCTTTCAGGGCGTGTGGAGCCTACATCTGAAAACACTTATCCTTTAGATAGCATAAAGGAAGGTGCGGATGAACCAGTAGCAAACGATACCTGCGATGTAACCTACGAAAGCAATCCAGGAGATGTGCTTCATATACCAGCCGAAGGTAATCTTCTCCAAGCCCATTACTACCACACCAG
>OQWM01000316.1_pt1 | contig 29217 bp, 20 predicted proteins | sample 1691531 | NCBI WGS metagenome assembly OQWM01 (sample SAMN03418257, study PRJEB22391) | human gut metagenome | biome: human-gut; feature: organic feature; material: feces | host: Homo sapiens | place: Tanzania | collected 2013-01
TCACGATAGCCAGGATATCTTCCAGTATCAGCACGCTCATCACCATCGAGGCAAACTTCTGGGTGCGCAGCCGCATATCATCGAATGCCTTATATATAATAGTGGTGGAGCTCATGGCGAGCATACCGCCCAGGAAGATGCAGTCCATCCTTCCCCAGCCGAAACTGTGGCCTACGCTGATGCCCAGCATCATCATGCAGAACACGATGACCACGGTGGCGATGATGGGAGAAGCGCCCATCTTCACGATTTTCTTGAACGAGAAGTCAAGACCGAGCGAGAAGAGGGTGAAGATGACACCGATGTCGGCCCAGGTCTGGATATCCGTCTCGTCGACTACCGACATGGTGTAGGACATGTGTGGCGAAACCAGGAATCCCGCCATGATGTATCCCAGCACCAGCGGCTGCTTGAGCCTTTTGAAGATGAGGGTTACGATGCCTGCTACCATCAGGATGAGGGCGAGGTCTTTTACTAAGAATGGAATTTCAGCCATATTTTTTTGTTTATGAAAAAGGGGAATTTAGATGTGTCTAAATTCCCCATATCTGTATTAGTCATTGTATTCTTCTGTGATTTCCGCTATCTTCACGATGGTCTTCACTACCTTCTCCATTACCTGGATGCTCACAAACTCGTGAGGACCGTGGAAGTTAACACCGCCGGCGAAGATGTTAGGACAAGGCAGACCCTTGAAACTCAGCTGGGCTCCGTCGGTACCGCCGCGGATAGGTTCTACGCGAGGTGGAACGCCGCTCTCCTGCATCGCTCTGAGCACGATGTCGATGACGTGCATGTTAGGATCAATCTTCTCCTTCATGTTATAGTACTGGTCGTAGATAACCGCCTTTACGGTTCCGTCGCCATACTTCTCGTTCATCTTGTTCACGCAGTCCTCGATGAAATCCTTGCGGTTTTCAAACCTGTTGCGGTCGTGATCTCGGATGATGTAGCTGAGCTTTGCCTCCTCGCAGCGGCTCTCGATGCCGATGAGGTGGTAGAAACCCTGGTAGCCTTCAGTCTGCTCAGGAGTCTCGTTCTCAGGAATCATATTCTGGAATTCCACAGCCAGTCGGCTTGCATTCACCATCTTGCCCTTGGCATAGCCTGTATGAACGCTCACGCCCTTGATAACAATCTTGGCTCCGGCAGCATTGAAATTCTCATATTCCAGGTCGCCCAGGTCGCCACCATCTACGGTGTACGCCCAGTCGCAGCCAAACTTCTCTACGTCGAAATGATGTGCACCCATACCGATTTCCTCGTCAGGATTGAAACCTACGCGGATGTCGCCGTGCTTGATTTCGTCGTGGTCGCGCAGATAGCACATAGCCTGTACGATTTCAGCGATGCCCGCCTTGTCGTCGGCACCCAGCAGGGTAGTACCGTCTGTCACGATGATATCCTCTCCCTTGTGAGCCTTCAGCTCTGGGAAAGTCTCAACGCTTGAGATGATGCCCGGGCTCAGCTCGATGTCGTTGCCGTCATAGTTCTTGATGACGCGCGCCTTTACATCCTTTCCGCTGGCATCAGGCGATGTATCCATGTGTGAAATAAATCCGATAGTAGGAGTCTTTTTCTTGGTATTGCTCTTCAGGGTGGCATAGATATAGCCCATGTCATCCATTTCGACATCGCTCAGTCCTTCGTCCTCAAGTTCCTTTTTCAGGTACTTGGCAAATTCGAGCTGTTTTGCCGTACTAGGCACGCTGGTCGATTCTTCGCTCGACTGTGTGTCGAATTTCGTATAGTTTATAAATCGTTCTACTAAATCCATGTTTTCAATTATTAATCATTCTTGTTGTTCGGGTGATCTCGGTGGGATTCAAACCCACGACCTTCAGAACCGGAATCTGACGCTCTATTCAGCTAAGCTACGAGACCCTCTCCTGTCGCCCGTTTCTCCGCCTGAATGACATCGAATCGGGAAGTCGACTGCAAAATTACTGCTTTTATTTGAAATAACCAAATATTTGGGGCAGATTTTTTCATATATATAATGTGTAATTGCAAAATGTTCTACAAAATGCTACTGAAAAGCTAAAAAATGCTATCATTTTGCAAAATAATTTGGAAAAATGCTTGCAGATTAATTATTATTTTGTACCTTTGCAGCGCAAATACTAAAAAATAGATAAAAATGAGCAATTTGATAAAACCTGAAGGGTACAAGGCGCTGCTGGATATGCGCCAGACCGAAATGGGTATTAAAATGATAAAAGAATTCTTCCAGCAAAACCTGAGCACCGAGCTCCGTCTGTGTCGTGTTACCGCCCCTCTCTTCGTATTGAAGGGTTTGGGTATCAATGATGACCTGAATGGAGTGGAGCGCCCTGTAACTTTCCCTATCAAGGATTTGGGCGAAGCCCAGGCTGAGGTGGTTCATTCTCTTGCCAAGTGGAAGCGACTGACGCTTGCCGAGTATGAGATTGAGCCTGCTTATGGCGTATATACAGATATGAACGCCATCCGTGCTGACGAGGAGCTGGATAATCTTCATTCGCTCTATGTTGACCAGTGGGACTGGGAGGCTGTGATTACCAAGGAAGACCGTACCATCGCCTTCCTCGAGAATATCGTGCGCCGCATCTATGGTGCCATCCTGCGTACCGAGTTCCTGGCTTGCGAGCATTATCCTCAGCTGAAGCCTTTCCTGCCTAAGGAGATTCATTTTATTCATGCGCAGGATTTGCTCGATATGTATCCTGACAAGACTCCTAAGGAGCGCGAGGATGCGATTTGCAAGAAGTATGGCGCTGTGTTTGTTGAGGGCATTGGCGGCAAGTTGAGCGATGGCAAGAAGCATGATGGCCGCGCTCCTGACTATGATGACTGGAGCACCGTGGCTGAGAACGGCAAGATGGGACTGAATGGTGACATCCTCATCTGGTATCCTGTTCTTGGTCGCAGTTTCGAGCTCAGTTCTATGGGTATCCGTGTCGACAAGGAGAGTCTGCTGCGTCAGCTTAAGCTGGAGGGCAAGGAGGATAGAGAGAAGCTTTACTTCCATCAGCAGCTTCTGAACGACAAGTTGCCTCTGAGCATTGGTGGCGGTATCGGTCAGAGCCGTCTGTGCATGGTATTGCTTCATAAGGCTCACATTGGTGAGATCCAGGCTAGCATCTGGCCTGAGGAGATGCGCAAGGAGGCTGAGGAAGCGGGCATGAACCTCATCTAAGCCTTTCTGTCGGTTCGTCATGATGTGTACTGTGATGTGCTGCATATTCAGTTGATCTTTTTAAGATAATAATAATTTGCTTACGAAGGCTCCCGGTGCTTTTCTGCATCGGGGGCTTTTTTGTTTTATACCTTGAGGCTGTGTTTTACAGCCTCAAGGTCTGCGCTTCATGGAAAAAAATGAATACGGTGCAAAAGTACTACAAAATTTCTGAACCGCCAAAATTCACCCTGCAGAGTTATGTTAAACCGATTTTAACATTCCGGCTTTCGTAGTTAATTAAAAAAAATCGTAGAGTTGCGGGGGAGAAAACTATATTTTGTAAAATGTTTCTCTGTGTGTTTTGAGCAAGAAAACAATGAGATGCTATAAAAAAGCCATTTCTTCTGACTACTTCCTTTTTACCCCGAAAGCGTTACAGTGTGACAGTTGTGACAGTTGTGACAGTTTTCAGCGCCTACCCCCTCCTTCCCTTTCTTTAGAGGTAAATTATTATATATAAAATCACTGCTGTCCCGTTTAGAAATCATCGGGCCTGAAAAGGCTAGGATATAGCCATTCCTCCGTCTCTTCTGTTGGAACAGCTTTGTTAAACAATTCATTTAAAGGAGTCTTGTCCGTAAGGAATAGACCCACGTTCTTTGAAATAGTGTGTAGCGATTGATCTATGTGCATCACTTTCTTTGCATAAGCTAAAAGCAAGTATGTGCATATGGCAATCCAGATTTGCAGATATATGGCATTCTCGGAAGTTCCATAAAAGGATTTGATGTGAAGGTGTTGCTTAATCCATTTAAAGTAAAGTTCCACGTTCCATCTTTCCCTATATAATTCAGATATGGTAAGCGCTTCATATTCCATGTTGTTTGTGAGAAACCTATACACCTTACTTGTTGCATAGTCCTCATAGGTTATCATTCTAAGTTCTTCAGGATACCATTTGGCAGTATGTAGTCCTGTTAATTTGATACGTTCATCAGAAATGATACCAGTACTCTTGTCAACTTCGGCTTCTGATACAACTTCAAAAAGCATGTTATCTTTTGCCCTAGTAACAAAGAATGCATTCTTCTTAGTTATCAACTTGAAGAGTCTGTTGAAATCTACATATCCTCTGTCCATCAAATAGATAGCAGAAGGTTCTATGTAGAGATCATCAAGAGCTTTTACATCATTAACCGATGCAGAAGTCAAATAAACTGAGACTGGAAGATTTCCTCGCAAATCGACTAATGTGTGCATTTTGATGCCACCTTTGTTTTTGCGATACTTTGCCCAAGGACATAATTTGAGACACAGACTTATAGTACTGCTATCAAAAGCATATACCATGTTGTCTAGGTCTAATCTGAACTTGTCTTTGACATAAAGAGGACGTACTTTTTTCAAAAGAACGTCTGCAAAATCTTTATAGATATGCCAATCTCGCTTCTCGTTAGCTTTTGCTAGAGTATTACGTGGTACAGCATAACTAATACCACAATGGTAAAGTTTGCTGGAGAGTGCCGTAAGGCAGTTTTCTATATCTCGAAGACTATCACGACCTGTTAATTGAGCATAGCTCATTACTAGGAATTGGTCTTTGCAAGAGAAGTTTCTTGCTCTGTAGTTTCCCTTATAACGGTCTACACAAGTTTTGAAATCACGTTCTGGTATAAGTGACATAATCTGAGAGAATATAGTTTTGCCTTTGTTCATCGCACACGTATTTTAAATATGCGTGCAAAGATACAAAATCAAATCGAATACACTATAAAAAGTCCGTAAACTTTTGAGTATTAATAACTTATTTAATAATCGTCTCGTTTTAACGGGACACTAGTGATATAAAATATATATAATAATTTAAATATATATACTTATAATTTGATAGCTGCAAACTTGCAATATACCCCCTCCGCTGAAAACTGTCACAACTGTCACAACTGTCACACGGTAACGCCTTAGATCTTTACTTTTCTATATCTCTTAAAGTGCCAGACTTCTGATATTTGTAAAACAATTTTCTCCACTCCGTATAGGTTGTCCTACATGGAGTGGAGAATTTCGTATCGTGTGGAGTATCTTCTATGTCATGACCAGATCCAGGTCCTTTGTGAGTTTTTTCATCGCAGGGTTCTTCTCCATAAGAAGTTCCAGAACTTCATTCTTGGTCAGAACCTTGCCCACCTCTTCCTGGTCGGCAAGGCGGTAGGTGATGCTCAGTTCGCTGTTGTGAAGACCTAAGACGAAAGTCTTGAGAATGCGGTTCTTGATGTTCAAAACGTCGTCTAGCAAGAGCTGGTTGTTGATGATAACCTCTATCTGCGGATAGTTGGTTATCTTCGGTACAATACTCTTCATGCGGTTGGCTAAGCCTATGAAATCCAGCTTGTTCTGCATTCTCATGCACATACTGAACCATGTTGCTTCCACCTGCTCCTGGGTGAACTCGTTCTGGTCGCCCGTGATGGTCGCTTTTTCCTCATTGGCATCATCGTACGGACTGTGCAGGCGGCGCTGGTTCTCCTCCCTCTTCTTCAGGTTAGAGAAGGTCATGCCGATGCCGCCCAGCTTGATATTCTTGAGTCGCGGCTTATGAGGCGATGCAGCATCAGTAGCAGCTCCGGCAGAGGCAGAACCGTCTGAAGAGGCAGATGCGGCTGCGGTGGCAGTTGCTGAATAAGATGCAGCATTGGAAGCTGCAGAAGCGGCTGCCGGTGCCCCTGAAGAAGGCACAGCAGTAGCTGTAGCAGCAGACGCTCCCGGCTGTGAAGACCGGTTTTCGCTGCTGCCAGAAGGCTCAGAACCTGCACCCTGAGAGGCAAGCTTAGACTGAGCCAGGAGTTTCTGAAACAGGGATTTTAATCTATTGGGCGTACGCCCCGCACTAGGCACATCCTGATCCTCAGGCTGCGTAATCTGGCCTATCTGTATCAGGGTGAGCTCTACCAGTAATCGCTTGTTGCTGCTGGCGCGGTAATGGATGTCGCACTGGTTCATCAGTTCCAGCGCCTTATATAAGAAAGGTGTAGGCGCTTTCTGAGCCTGAGCCTGGAACTTGGCTTTCTGGTCGTCGCTGGTTTCGAGCAGAGGCAGGGTCTGAGGGTCCTTCGCCATCATCACATTGCGCACGTGCTGGGCAAGACCCTGAATCATGTTGCCGCCATCGAAACCGCGGCTCAGAATGCCGTCGAGCGTTACCATCATCTCGGGCACCTTATTCTCCAGAGCCAGGTCTACCAGACGGAAATAGTTGTCGCTGTCGAGCACGTTCAGGTCCTCTATCACCTTCTGGTAAGTGATGTTGCCCATGCAGAAGCTGGCAGCCTGGTCGAAGATAGAGAGGGCATCGCGCATACCTCCGTCAGCCTTTTCGGCTATCACGGCGAGCGCCTGCTCTTCATATTGTATGCCTTCCTTCTCAGCCACCATCTTCAGGTGGTTGATGGTGTTGGCTACCGTCATTCGCTCGAAGTCGTAAATCTGGCATCGGCTCAGGATGGTAGGCAGAATCTTATGCTTCTCGGTAGTGGCGAGGATGAAGATGACATGCTGAGGTGGCTCCTCCAGCGTCTTGAGAAAGGCGTTGAAGGCGGCTGTAGAGAGCATGTGGACCTCATCGATGATAAACACCTTATACTTGCCCACCTGAGGCGGGATGCGGGTCTGCTCCATCAGAACCTTAATCTGGTCAACACCGTTGTTGCTGGCGGCATCCAGCTCGAAGATGTTGTAGGAACGCTGCTCATTGAAGGCGCGGCAGCTCTCACACTCGTTGCATGCCTCGCCGTCTTCGCGAGGGTGCTCACAGTTGATTGCCTTCGCAAAAATGCGGGCACAAGTGGTCTTTCCCACACCTCTCGGACCGCAGAAAAGATAGGCGTGCGCCAGCTTGCCGCTCTTCACTGCATTCTTCAAAGTGGTGGTCAATGCACTCTGTCCGACAACCGAATCGAAGGTCATCGGACGGTACTTTCTTGCAGAAACTATATACTCTTCCATTATTTTTTCTTAATTGATGATGCAAAGATAACAAAAAAATATTATCTTTGCAAACAAATTCGGAAGAAATGAGTAAAAAACTTGGTATTATATGGAATTATCTCGCTCATTATAAGTATCTTATAGTGATTGTAGCGGGTGTTCTGGTAGTTGGTGTAGTTGACGACAACAGTGTAAGACAGCACATTAAGTACCAGATAGAGATAGCTACGCTCCGTTCGGAGATAGAAAAGTATCGTGAGCAGTATGAAAACGACAAACATACCCTGCGGGATATGCAGCATGGTGCGCGGGCATTTGAAAAGATAGCCCGCCAGCGTTACTTCATGCAGGCTGATGATGAAGACATCTTTGTATTGAGCTCGGATATTCCGGAAAAAACTAACGAACAAGACGAAAATGAAACAATTGAGTAAACTGGAAAGTGTTATTTTCTTGCTGGGCGGCGTGCTGATGGTTGTCGGTGCGGCTTGCTTCGCATTTGGTTTTTCACATCCGCAGCTGGTGCAGGTAACGAGCTGGGGGTTCCTGCTGGGCACCATACTCTTCAGTGTAATGCAGGCGATGCAGTTCTATGAGGGACCTTCGCTGGTTATCCACCGCCTGAAGCGCATGCAGTATGTAGCAGACATCTTCTTCGTGCTCTCAGGCATCTCGATGGTAGATACGGTGTATGCTTTCCTGCGCCGCTGGTTTGAGAATTATGAGACCTATATCACCTATTTCTATAATAAGTGGGTAGTCTTCCTCCTCATCGCAGCCCTGCTGGAACTGTATACCACGCATCGCATCTCTCATGAACTGAAGAAGGAAAACAATCAGTAATATAGAAAGGACGAGAAAAAAGCTTTCGGTGGCCAATAGGAGTGCAAACAAAACATAAATCTTGTAAGAATGAATTAAATTGCTGCAATTTATTTCGTCAGTTCAAATTAAGATTGTACTTTTGTTCACCGAAAGTGATATAGATAGCTTATGAATAGAATATTTTACGCATTCATTGCCTTGATGGCACTTGCATCTTGTGCCAACAGTTACGATATCTCGGGTACTTCTAACGTAAGTACTCTGGACGGACGCATGCTGTACCTTAAGATACTGGAAAACAACGATTTCAAGAACGTGGATTCTTGCGATGTAGTGCACGGACAGTTCCATTTTCAGGGTTCTGTCGACTCTATGAAGATGGCGAATATCTTCATGGATGATGACCCTGTGCTGCCGCTGGTGCTGGAGAGTGGAAGCATTACGGTGAAGCTCGATGATACACAGCAGGTGGTAAGCGGTACTCCTATGAACGATAAACTCTTCGGATTCTTCAAGAAATACCAGCAGATTCAGAATCAGTTGCGCGAACTGGTACACAAGCACGACCAGGCTATCATGAACGGTAGCGATATGGTGGCTGTCAACAAGCATCTGAACGAGGAATCCATCCGCCTCTCTGAGCAGGAAGACAAGCTCATCACTTCGTTTGTTACCGACAACTTCAACAATGTGCTGGGACCGGGCGTCTTCTTCCTCGTTACAATGGGCAACCAGTATCCGATGCTCTCTCCTTGGATTGAGGATATCATGAGCAAGGCTACCGACTATTTCAAGAATGATCCTTATGTAAAGGATTATTATAAGAAAGCTCAAGAAAATCAGGAGATTATGAATGGTACCCGAGATGCGCAGAGCGGCATGCAGCCAGAGATGGAGGCGGCTCCACAGGTAAATCCTGATGCAGCTCCGGCACCTACTGCCAACGAACTGGCTGCTCCTACAATTCCTGAAAAACAGGAAGGTCAGGAGTAGGGCGGGACTCTTTTAAGGTCTTGGACATTAACAGCTTGTGAACTTTTAATAGTTTAGACGATATGAAATTAATCAAGAATGGAACCATTATAAATGAGGGTCGCTCTTTTGTGGGCGACCTCTTGTTGGATGGTGAATTTATCAAGGAGATATATGAAGGCGAGGCACCCCGTGGCAATTACGATGAAGTAATCGATGCCTCGGGGTGTTTTGTTTTGCCGGGTGTGATTGATGATCATGTTCACTTCCGTGAGCCGGGACTTACGCAGAAGGCTGACATCGAGAGCGAAAGCCGCGCTGCTGCCTTTGGTGGTGTGACCAGCTATTTTGAGATGCCTAACACAGTACCTCAAACTACCACCCTGGAGGCCTGGCAGGCGAAGCGGCAGCTGGGCGCAGAGAAGAGTCATGTGAACTACAGTTTCTTCTTTGGTGCTACTAATGATAATGTAAATGATTTTGAGCAGCTCGATACGCATCGAGTACCGGGCATCAAACTCTTTATGGGCTCCAGTACGGGCAATATGCTGGTGGATAAATATGAGGCGCTGCAGGCTATCTTCAGGAAGGCGAAAGAGCTGAATCTGCCGGTAATGACCCACTGTGAGGATACAGAAATCATCAACCGAAACATGCAGCTGGCTAAGCAGAAATGGGGTGAGGATCCTGCCGTAGAACATCATCCGGAAATACGCAGTGAGGAGGCTTGCTATGAAAGCAGCCGTCTGGCGGTGCAGCTGGCTAAGGAAAGCGGGGCGCATCTCCATATCGCTCACGTTACTACGGCTAAAGAATTGGAGTTCTTCGGTAAGGATGAAAATATTACAGGCGAGGCGGTTGTGGCTCATCTCATGTTCTCGGATAAAGATTACGCTGTGAAGGGCGCACGCATCAAATGCAACCCTGCAGTAAAGACCGCTGTTGATCGCAAAGCTTTGCGTAAGGCGCTGAGTAATGGTAAGATAACTGTAGTAGGTACCGATCATGCTCCTCATCAGTTGAAGGATAAACAGGGCGGTTGTGCCAAGGCTGCATCAGGTATGCCAATGGTACAGTTCTCACTGGTAAGCATGCTGAAACTTGTTGACGAAAAGGTAATCAGTATCGAGCGCCTGGTTGAACTGATGTGCCATAATCCAGCCCGTCTGTTCCATATCAGTCAGCGCGGCTTCCTGCGTCCGGGTTATAAGGCAGATGTCGTTGTGGTGCGCAAGGGAGAGCCTTGGAAGGTGACCGAAGAGGTGATTCAGAGCAAGTGTAAATGGAGCCCTGTAGAGGGTGACGAGTTTGCATGGAAAGTGGAACAGACTTTCTGTAACGGTCGTCTTATCTACGACAAAGGCGTGTTTGATGCCGCCAGCAGAGGAGAGGAACTGGAGTTCAGAAGCGATTCATAAAAAGAGAAATCTTAAATGGATTGTAAAATAAAATATCGTATCGGATGCGAAGAATAGTATACAATATAAGCGAAATAGAGCCATATATCAACTGGCTTTACTTCTATCATGCCTGGGGATTGAGCGGCAAACCTCGTGAGGAAAAGGAAAAATTGAAGGCAGAGGCGCTCGATATGCTCCATTCATGGGAAGGCGAATATCATACCTATGCCGTCTTCGGACTCTTCGAGGCGAACAGCGAGGGGGATGATATCTGGCTGGAAGGGCAGAAAGTCCGCTTCCCGATGCTCCGTCAGCAGCATCCGGCGGCTCAGGGAGAACCTAATCTCTGTCTGGCTGATTTCATCCGTCCTCTGAGCAGTGGAATCACAGACCGGCTGGGTATCTTCTGCACCACGGTAGATGGCGCTCTGGAGAAGAAATATCGCTCTGACGACTACCTCAATATGATGGCACAGACACTCTGCGACCGGCTGGCTGAAGCCACGGCAGAGAAGTTGCACGAAGAGGTGAGACGCAGCATCTGGGGCTATGCTCCCGACGAGCAGCTGAGCATCGAAGACCAGCATCAGGAGCGCTATCAGGGCATCCGTCCGGCTATCGGATATCCTTCGCTGCCCGATACCAGTGCCAACTTCATCATCGACCAGCTCATCGACATGAGCCAGGTGGGCATCCGGCTCACCACAAGCGGAATGATGACGCCTCATGCCAGTGTTTCGGGACTGATGTTTGCGCATCCCAAGTCGCGGTATTTCGAACTGGGACGGATAGGAGACGACCAGCTTCGCGACTATGCACAGCGCAGAGAAGTGCCCGTGCAGGCAATGAAAACGTATCTTCAATCAAGTTTGATCAAGAAATGATAGCAAGAATATTGATACCCATAGTGGTATTCACCCTGTTGCCGTATCTGTGGATATATAAAAGGTATGGCAAGTTACGGCTGAAGAGTCTCTGGCAGCGGGTGCTCTTCTGGTTGCCGGCTTTCGTGGTTATCGCCTACAGCGCGTATATCACGATACTGCCCAACTTCCTGCCACGCAATCCGGTGCTCATCGACATCTGGTTTGTGATGATGGCAGTATGTGCAGTTCCGCAGTTTGTCTTCAGCCTGTTCAGTGTCTTCGGCTGGTGCTGTATGCGGCTCCTTCACGGACATCGCAACTGGGGCAAGCTCCTCGGACTGGTAGTGGGAGCGGTGGCGTTCTTCTGCTTTATCTACGGATTTACCGAGGGATTTCCTAAGATGCAAGTCAAGCGTATCACCATCTATGTACCTAATCTGCCGAAGTCTTTCGAGGGCTATCGCATCGTTCAGTTCAGCGACATCCATCTCGGTTCATACTATGGCTGGCGTGGTCATCTGCCTCAGCGCGATATCGACAGCATCAATGCCGAGAAGCCTGATCTGATTTGCTTTACGGGTGATTTACAGAATGTTACGCCCGATGAACTGCCTAAGTATCAGGCGCTGCTCAGCAGTCTGAAAGCCAGAGATGGCGTGATGAGTGTGCTGGGCAATCACGATTACACCTATTATATGGATGTAGATGATGAGCAGGAGATAGCTGCGCTCGAGAAGCGGATGCAGGACTTCCAGCGGAGTTGCGGATGGCGCCTGCTGATGAATGAGCATGTGGCGGTGCATAGAGGCGCTGACAGCATCTATGTAGCTGGTACAGAGAACTATGACAAGCCAAAGCGGACCAACGTGAGGAAGGCGCTGTATGGCATCAGATCGGGCTCTTTCGTGCTGATGCTGCAGCATATTCCGAAGCAATGGCGCGAGACCTGGCCTTCTACTATTAATAAGGAGAAGGATGAGGATGGCGATGTGATAGGACCTGACAGGAAGGATTCGCTGGTCGTAGCACCGCAGCTTACGCTGAGCGGTCATACGCATGCGGGTCAGATCAGTATCCTGGGCTTGCGTCCGTCGATGTTTACTCCTTATGATTACGGCCTCTTCGAAGAGGAAGGTTGCCAGCTCTATACCACATCGGGTCTGGGCGGTACCGTTCCAATCCGCATAGGGGCTACGGCAGAAATCGTGGTCATCACACTCAAAAGAAAATGAGGAGTGTTGAATGTTGAATGTTAAATGTTGAGTGTTAAATTATTCATTCTTAAATAAAAAATGAAGTACTTATATCGTCTGTATCAGCTTGTTATATGCTTGCCTATCCTGTTGGTAGCTAGCGTTTTAACCAGTTTAACTACTGTTTTGGGATGTATGCTGGGCAATGGCCATTTCTGGGGTTATTATCCCGGCAAGTATTGGTCCTGGCTTTGGGTCCGCATCCTCCTTCTGCCTGTAAAGGTGGAGGGACGTGAGCATCTCAAGAAGAACCAGAGTTATGTTTTCGTGGCCAATCATCAGGGTGCTTTCGATATCTTCCTGATTTACGGTTTTCTGGGCAGAAACTTCAAGTGGATGATGAAGAAGGGCTTGCGCAAAGTGCCTCTCATCGGCATCGCCTGTGAGTATGCGCATCACATCTTTGTAGACAAGAGCGGACCTTCTAAGATCCGTGCTTCTTATGACCGTGCTCGCGAGGTGCTTAAAGAGGGTATGTCGCTGGTGGTATTCCCAGAGGGTGCCCGTTCGTTTACGGGGCACATGGGCGTGTTCCGCCGCGGTGCTTTCATGCTTGCCGATGAACTGCAGTTGCCGGTATGTCCGCTTACCATCAATGGCAGTTTTGATGTGAAGCCTCGCATGAAGGACATCTATTGGGCTTTTTGGCATCCTCTGAAGCTCACCATTCATGAGCCTATCGAGCCGATAGGCAAGGGAGCTGACAATATCAAGAACCAGATGAACAAGAGCTATGAGGCGATTATGAACGGACTTGACAAGAAATATCAGGGTTTTGTAGAGAATCCGGACCAATAATTTCGGATTTTCGCTTGTTATTTCAAAAATAAGTTGTAATTTTGCATCTGTATTACATTATATAGAATCAGAATCATTAAAATTATAAGAAGTTATGAGTGATAGCATAGTAATCATTCCTACATATAATGAGAAGGAAAACATCGAGAAAATCATCCGTGCTGTCTTCGGTCTCGAAAAGCAGTTTGATATCCTCGTTATCGATGACGGAAGTCCTGATGGTACTGCTGCCATTGTTAAGGGCTTGATGGCTAATGAGTTTGCCGGTCGTCTGCATATCCTGGAGCGTTCGGGTAAACTCGGTTTGGGTACAGCCTATATCATGGGCTTCAAATGGTCATTGAAGCAGGGCTATGACTTCATCTTCGAGATGGATGCCGACTTCAGTCATGATCCTAATGATTTGCCTCGTCTCTATGCGGCAACTCACGATGAGGGGTATGATGTGGCAGTAGGCTCAAGATATATTTCGGGTGTGAATGTGGTCAACTGGCCTATCGGACGTGTGTTGATGAGCTATTTCGCTTCTAAATACGTGCGTATCGTAACCGGATTCAAGGTACATGATACCACAGCCGGATTCGTTTGCTATCGCCGTAAGGTGTTGGAAACCATCGATTTGGATGCTATCCGCTTCAAAGGTTATGCTTTCCAGATAGAGATGAAGTACACAGCTCATCGCATCGGATTCAAGATTAAGGAGGTGCCTGTCGTCTTCGTCAACCGTCGTGAAGGTGTGAGCAAGATGAGTGGTGGCATCTTCGGTGAGGCATTCTTTGGTGTGATGCGACTGCGCTTGGATGGCTGGTTCAAGAAATATCCGAAGAAAGATTAATAATCAGTAATCACTACTCAGTAATCACTACTCAGTAATCACTAATCAGTAATCACTAATCATTAATTGGATGGAAATCCAAAAGATAGAAAAAATATATGGGCGTTCGCCACAGGCGGATGCCCTCTTTGATTTGATGGGGAAGAAGTCGGTTCATTCCATTTTTCTCCAGGGGTTGCTGTGCTCTTCGGCTCCGATGTTCTTTGCTTCTCTGCAGGGGAAGATGAGGCGTTCGGTGCTCTTCGTACTGGATGATGCCGATGAAGCAGGCTATTTTTATCACGATCTCACTCAGATGATGGGGCAGGAGAAGGTCTTCTTCTTTCCTTCCAGTTATCGGCGTGCCGTGAAATACGGACAGCGTGATGCGGCGAACGAAATCCTCCGTACCGAGGTGCTGGCGCGCCTCTCTTCGGGCGGTCATTTCTTTATCGTCACTTATCCCGATGCACTGGCAGAACTCGTTGTGGCTAAGCAGAATCTGGATGAGCGGATTCTGAAATTGGCTACTGGTCAGCAGATAGCCCAGACCGATGTGGTTCATACCCTGCGCGATTTCGAACTCAAAGAAACCGATTATGTTTATGAACCGGGCCAGTTTGCCGTGCGTGGAAGCATCCTCGATGTCTATTCCTACAGCTGCGAATATCCGTTCCGTATCGACTTCTTCGGCGATGAGATTGATACCATCCGTACTTTCGATGTAGAGACCCAGCTCTCGCAGGTGAAGCGCACAGAGATAGAAATCGTGCCCGAACTCGCCCATATCGAAAGTACCAAACAGTGTTTCCTCAATTTTCTCTCCGAAAGTACGCCCGTCGTAGCGAAAGACCTCTCTTTCGTTTGTGACCGCATCGGTCAGATTTATACCGAAGGCTTCTCATCGCAGAGCCTTACTGAGCAGTTGGAGGGAGCCACAGAGTTGGAGGCTGAGCGCATCAGACATGATATGAAGACCGAGCTCAACCTTGTTTCTCAGCTCGATTTCAAGAAGGCTGTAGCGGCTCATCTCCGTATCGAGTTCGGTAAGGTTTCTCCGTCAGAGAGTGCGGCTGTGATACCTTTCAATATCGCTCCACAGCCTCTTTTCCATAAGAATTTCGATTTGCTTTGTCAGACTCTGGAGGATTTTCTGCTCCAGGGTTACACCTTATATATATTGGCAGATAGCCAGAAGCAGCAACAGCGTCTGAAGGATATCTTTGAAAGCGAAGAACTGAAGCGCTACGCCATCCGTTTTACGCCGGTAGACAAGACGCTTCATGAAGGCTTTACTGATCACGACAAGAAGTGCTGTTTCTTTACCGATCATCAGATTTTCGACCGTTTCCACAAGTATAACCTGCGCTCAGATAAGGCGAGAGCGGGCAAGATGGCACTCACCATGAAGGAACTGCAGGAGATGGAAGTAGGCGATTTTATCGTGCACGTAGACTTCGGTATCGGTAAATTCGGCGGTCTGGTAAGGGTTCCTACGGGCAACAGCTATCAGGAAATGATCCGCATCGTCTATACGAACAATGACAAGGTGGATGTTTCTATCCACTCGCTTTATAAAATCAGTAAATACCGCCGCAGCGATACCGGTACTCCGCCACGCCTGTCTACACTGGGCACAGGAGCCTGGGATAAACTCAAGGACAAGGCTAAGAAGCGAATCAAGGACATAGCGCGCGATCTGATTAAACTCTATGCCCAGCGCCGACGCGAGAAGGGATTCGCCTTCAGTGCCGACAATTATCTGCAGCATACGCTGGAGGCTTCCTTCCTCTATGAAGATACGCCAGACCAGAATAAGGCTACTCAGGAAGTGAAGAAGGATATGGAGAGCGGAAGACCGATGGACCGTCTGGTTTGTGGCGATGTGGGCTTCGGCAAGACTGAGGTTGCCATCCGTGCTGCCTTCAAGGCGGCGTGCGACAGCAAGCAGGTTGCGGTGCTGGTGCCTACTACCGTTCTGGCTTTCCAGCACTATCAGACCTTCAAGAAGCGTCTGGAAGGCATGCCTGTAAGGGTAGATTACCTCAGCCGGGCACGCACGACGAAGGAAACCAGAGAGGTGCTTGAAGACCTGAAAGAGGGTAAGATAGACATCCTGATAGGTACACATAAGCTGATATCCAAGACCGTGAAATGGCATGACCTGGGACTGCTCATCATCGATGAAGAGCAGAAGTTCGGTGTGTCTACCAAAGAGAAACTCCGTCAGCTCAAGGTGAATGTCGACACACTTACGATGAGTGCCACTCCGATTCCGCGTACCCTCCAGTTCTCTCTGATGGGCGCCCGGGATATGAGTATCATGCGCACTCCGCCACCTAACCGTTATCCGATTCATACCGAACTGGTAACGTTTAGTAGTGAAGTCATCTGCGATGCCATCAACTTCGAGATGAGCCGAAACGGACAGGTTTATTTCGTATGCGACAGAATATCCAAGCTTCCTGAGCTCAAGATGCTCATCGAGAAGCATATTCCAGACTGCAGGGTAGCCATCGGTCACGGACAGATGAAACCTGAGGATCTGGAGAAAATCATCATGGGCTTTATCAATTACGATTATGATGTGCTGCTTTCTACCACCATCGTAGAGAACGGTATCGACATTTCCAACGCCAATACGATTATCGTGAGCGATGCTCATCACTTCGGATTGAGTGACCTGCATCAGATGCGTGGGCGCGTAGGAAGAAGCAACAAGAAGGCTTTCTGCTATCTGATGGCGCCACCTAAGAGTGCACTTACTCCTGAGGCGCGTCGCCGTCTGGAGGCGCTGGAGACGTTCAGCGAACTGGGTAGCGGCTTCAATCTCGCCATGCAGGACCTGGATATCCGCGGTGCGGGTAATCTGCTGGGCTCTGAGCAGAGCGGTTTTATGGAAGATCTGGGTTATGAAACCTACCAGAAGATTCTCTCTCAGGCTGTCACAGAGTTGAAGAACGAGGAGTTCTGTGATCTTTATCAGGAGAAGATGGATGAAGGTGCCCAGCTTACGGGTGATGATTTCGTTGACGATTGTGGCATAGAGAGCGATCTGGAGATGTATTTTCCTCAGACTTATGTGCCGGGTGACAGTGAGCGCATGCTCCTTTATCGTGAACTGGACCGCCTGGAGAGCGATGATGAAGTAGAAGCTTACCGCAAGCGTATGATAGACCGTTTTGGTCCTGTGCCTCATGAAGCAGACGAACTGATGCATGTGGTAGGTCTGCGTAGGGTAGGCAAGAAGCTAGGTTGCGAGAAGATTATTCTCAAGCAGGGCTATATGCAGATGCAGTTTGTGAGCAATGTAAACAGTCCGTTCTACAGAAGTCAGATGTTTAACCGCATACTCGCTTACGTTACCAGTCATATTCAAGATTGTGTTCTGAAGGAAAAATTCAACAAGCGAATGCTTCGCATCAATGATGTGAAGACAGTAGGGCAGGCTGTAAACCTGCTGAATCAGATATCGCAGATTGATTCAGGCAATAAAACAGACGACTGATTTAGACTGAAAAGAAAATAAATAAGACTACATGCGTTAATATTTGTTTCAGTTTAATGCATAAAAAAACATTGGAATCTCAATACCCCTATTGAGCTCCAATGTTTTATTTTTTGTATAAGTAAAAGATGATGATAAGCGTTTCACAACGCATGTTGAATTTTTCTGTTGCAAAGATACTATTTCCTGTTATAATAGTGGGGTAATATTTGATATTTTAGGTGTAATATTTGGTTAAAATCTTAGAAATCACACCGATTGTATACTTTGGCAACAAATAATACCAATAGAATTAACTGATTTGTTGGACAAAAATAAAAAAAATAGTGGAAAATCAGATAAAAAAGTTTTTTATTCCATTTTTTATTTGTACCTTTGTTCAGGCATACAACAATTTTAAACATATATATAGATATGAGACAGAAAAAGTACATCTTAAGCGAGCAGGAACTTCCTACTCAGTGGTACAACATTCAGGCAGATATGCCTAACAAGCCTTTGCCGCCGTTGAACCCTCAGACTCACCAGCCCATGAGTGCTGATGACTTGTCACACGTATTTAATAAGGAGTGCTCAAAGCAGGAACTTGATACAGAGCATGCCTGGATTGACATTCCAGAAGATGTGTTGGAGAAGTACACCTTCTACCGTTCAACACCTCTTGTACGTGCTTATGCCCTTGAGGAGGCACTCGGTACTCCGGCGCATATCTACTTCAAGAATGAGAGTACCAACCCGTTAGGTTCTCATAAAATCAATTCAGCCATTCCTCAGTGCTACTACTGTAAGCAGGAGGGTGATACCAACGTCACTACAGAGACAGGTGCAGGTCAGTGGGGTGCAGCCCTTTCTTATGCAGCTAAGCTCTACGGTTTGGAGGCTGCGGTTTATCAGGTAAAGATTACCATGCAGCAGAAACCATACCGTTCCAGCATCATGCGTACGTTTGGAGCCACTGTAGAGGGTTCTCCTTCCATGAGTACCCGTGCCGGTAAGAATATCATCACACGCGATCCTCATCATCCTGGTTCGCTCGGTACAGCCATCAGTGAGGCTGTTGAGCTGGCTACAACCACACCGGGCTGTAAGTATACGCTGGGTTCTGTGCTCAATCATGTGGCACTTCACCAGACCATCATCGGTCTAGAGGCAGAGAAGCAGATGGCGATGGCAGGTGAGTATCCTGATCAGGTGATTGCTTGTTTCGGTGGCGGTAGTAACTTTGGTGGTATTGCCTTCCCATTCCTCCGTCACAACTTCACAGGCGAGCGCCATACTGAGTTTATTGCTGCAGAGCCAGAGAGCTGTCCTAAGCTGACTCGCGGTAAGTTCGAGTATGATTTCGGTGATGAGGCAGGTTACACTCCATTGCTGCCAATGTTTACTCTGGGTCATGATTTCAAGCCAGCCAACATTCATGCCGGTGGTCTGCGTTATCATGGTGCGGGTATGATTATCTCACAGCTTCTGAAGGATGGTTATCTGCATGGTGTAGATATCCCACAGTTGGAGTCATTCAAGGCGGGTATGCTCTTCGCTCAAACCGAGGGTATCATTCCTGCCCCAGAGAGCTGTCATGCGATTGCAGCCACTATTCGTGAGGCTCTGAAGGCTAAGGAAGAGGGCAAGGAGAAGGTTATCCTGTTCTGTCTCTCAGGTCATGGTCTTATCGATATGCCGTCTTACGATAGCTATATTAATGGCGATTTGCACAATTATTCTGTTAGTGATGAAGAAATTCAGAAGTTCCTCAAGGATGTGCCAAAGGTTGAGTAATAGTTAATAGTTTATAGTTAATAGTTTATAGCAAACAGTTGACAATTATTCTTTGAGATATATTGAAATAACAATATCACATGATAAAAGAAGCCAGGCTGCGAAAAGCAACCTGGCTTTTTATTTAGAGATTCTATTCTCTTTTATTTAGAGATTCTATTCTCAGTTCGAGACTTCTATCTTTCATTAGAAGTTCAACCACTCTTCGATTGCCTTAGCGATGACATCGAAGCTTGTGGTAGGCTCGAAGCGAGCTACAACCTGACCCTTCTTGTTAACGAGGAACTTGGTGAAGTTCCACTTGATATCAGCACTCTCCTTGTAGTTAGGATCAGCCTCGCTCAACATCTTGTCGAGAACAGGGTAGAGAGGATGACTCTCGTCCCAACCAGCAAAGCCCTTACATTCTTTCAAGAATTTGAAGAGAGGGGCAGCATCGTCTCCGTTTACCTTGATCTTCTTGTAGCGCTGGAACTCTGTGCCGTATGTAAGCTTGCAGAACTGATGAATGCTTTCATCAGTACCAGGGGCTTGCTGACCAAACTGGTTGCAAGGAAAATCAAGTATTTCGAAACCTTGAGAATGATAGGTCTCATAAAGTTTCTCCAGTTCCTCATACTGAGGGGTGAAACCACACTTTGTGGCGGTGTTGACGATGAGCAGCACTTCGTTGGCATACTCCTTGAGGGAAACATCCTTTCCCTTTCTGTCTTTAACAGAAAATTCGTAAACAGTTCTCATTTTTTTTATCTTTATGTATGTGTTATCTATATTTCAGATCTCAACTTATATGATCTAGAGTGCAAAGATACTACTTTTCTCTTAGAATACTTCAAGAGTTTTTTTAAAAATTCTAAAAATCGAACAAAATCATAGATGAATGGATAAGCATATCATATATAATAATGTATTGAAAAGAAGATGTGTGTAGAATGAGGGGTTACATGTAATCAGCATCAGGCTGCATGAAAATAAAAAATGCAGGATTTTCACAAACCCTGCATTCCTTTTTCTGTTCCTCTTTTTCCTCAAAAAAACAAAGAAAAAGAGGTTTACGATTAATCTATCATTTAACTTTTCTAAGAACTTGTTGCAAAGATACTACATTTTCTTGTAACACCAAACTTTTTCTCCGTTTTTTTTCAGTAAAAAGGGAAAATTAATCAAATACCCCCCCATTTTTATACTTTTTTGCAATATTCGGTTAAAAAATAAGGCAAAACGGCCCGATTTTGTGATTATTCTGCCTGCTTTTTTGTTTAAACGTTTTTGCTGTGTCCGATAACGAAGATGATTGTGTCCGTCAACAAATAAAAATATATCCTGTAATATGTATTACTTTTTCCTACAGATGCAAGAACTTTTGTCAATAAAAATAAAAGCAGCCATCAATAATGATGGCTGCTTTCATCTATTGTTATGCAAGCTACACTTGCGTTCTGTTTCGGTATTCAGTAGGCACGATACCCGTTTCTTTCTTGAATACCTTCGAGAAATACTTAGGGTCGGTGAAACCTACTGCGAAGGCGATGCTGCTCAGTGTATCGTCTGTCTTGCGCAACATCTCGCATGCCTTCTTGATACGTATATGGCGAACGAAGTCTACCGGTGTCATTCCGGTCGTTGCTTTCACCTTATTATATAGTACGCTTCGGCTCATACCGATTTCGTTCGAGATGTCATCAATCTTGAGTTCCGGATTGCCTGTATGGGCAACAACAAATCTGAAGACACGCATCATGGCTCTGTCCTGAATCTGTGCCGCTATAAATGCCAGCTCGCTGTTTGGATCAACCGTTTCGTTCTCGGCACTAGTTTCAGCCTGGTTAAGAGCAGGCTGAGGAACTGCTGCAGGCAGTATTCGCAGGGCTGCTATGGCATCTTTATCGCCAGTTTCCTTCAGTTTTCTGATGACATCTATCTGAATGTTGCGGCGCTGGGTGAGGATAGCCTCTATTCTGCCGAGCAGATAAGGGGTAGAGAATGGCTTGGTGATATAGGCGTCAACTCCTTCATCAAAACCTCGCTGCTGATCTTCTACGCTTGCCTTGGCCGAGAGAATCATCACTGGGATGTTGTTGAGGGTGGTATCCTGCTTGATCTCGTGAATCATCGACAAACCATCCATCACAGGCATGGTAACGTCCGTGAGGATAAAGTCTGGTATCTCCTTGCGGACCATCACTAAACCAGCCTTTCCGTTCTCTGCAAGCAGCACGTTATAGGTAGGCGAGAGGATACTGTAGAGGAACTTGCGCAGGTCGGCATTGTCTTCTACTACCAGTATCGTCTGGTCTTTGAGTTCCGCTTCTTCCTGTGCTTCTTTCTGTTCCTTGCCCATTTCTTCCAGTCGTTCAGCCTTTTCATCCTTTTCTTCTTTCTGTTTGTTGGTTTCTTCCAGATAGTCAGATGCATTGTGGTCGTCAATCTGGCCATTCGCTTTTTCTCTTTCTGCCAGGTCGTAATCTTCTTCGGTCAGACCGCTGTTCGTATGGAAGTCTGCATTGTTGCCATACCTCTGAACCTTGTCCAGTGTCATCAGCATATCGTTGGCATTGTCTACCACCATTTTCAGCAGTTCCTTGCCCTTGCGGGTGATACCCGGCTCGGTTTCCAAAACGGTTTTTACCGGGGCTCCGATGAGCGTTAATGGGGTTCTCAGGCGGTTGGCTGCATCGCTGTAGAATTCGTTCTTCAGCATGCTCATTTCGTGGCTTACGTTCTCGCGCTGGCGCTGGTTGTAGGTATAGAAGATGGCACCTACGATACCGATGAGCAGGAGCAGCATGAGAAACTTGCCCCAGATGCTCTCCCAGAAGGTAGGGCGCACTTCGATAGGCAGTTCTGCTACATATTTGCTCCATACACCGTGCGAGTTGGTGGCTCTCACTTTGAGTACATAGTTGCCATGGCTGATACGGTTAAAGCCGATGACATTGCTGCTTCCGTTCGAAATCCACTCGCCCGGAGCGGTATAACCATCGATGCGATAGAGGTATTGGGTCTGATACTTGCGTTCATAGTCGAGCGAAGCAAAGGTGATGGTCAGGTTTCGCTTATTGGCTGGAATCACCACTTTTTCCTTGTGCAGGATAGGCTCCGACTCTTTCTCTCCGCTATAGTGGAGGGAACTGAAGACGACCTTAGGCTGGTAGTTACTCTTCTTCAGCGTAGCCGGATTGAAGGTAATCAGTCCCATAGGGGTACCTACCGAGATGTTGTTGCTTGCCGGGTCGTGGTATGGGCGGCTGTTCGAGAACGACATGTTGAAGTCGAAATCGTTAGGTCCGAACACGTTGCACTTGCCCGTTTTCGGGTCTACGCAGTCGATGCTCGATTCTCTGATCACCCAGATTCTTCCCTGGTTGTCTTCTACCATGCCCTGTACGATGCCTTCGTTTATATTGATGGGATGGAAGTATTTCATCTTCAGGTTGTCTTGCAGGAGCGATTTGTTCACAATCTCTTCCATTACACCGCCCTGTTGCGAGATATACATCTTTCCGCTGGTATGCTCCATGATGTTGTTCACATCGTTTGCTGCCAGACTTGTGGTATCGTTCGGTATGTAGTAGGTCTTGTGATAATTGATTTTCCTTGCGTTTGTAAAGGCATCACTGAAGGTGATGAGACCGTCTGTAGTTCCTACAAGAATGGTTCCCGTAGTAGTGCAGCAGATGCGGCGTATGCGGTCGTAGTTCTGCTTCTCCCAAGGCAGTCCGTTCCGCTTGCTGATAAAGCTGATACTGCCGTCTGCCGCCTCATTAACGAGTGCCAGTCCGCCTCCGTAGGTACCTATCCAGATGCGTCCGGTGCGGTCGGCTACGATGTCGAATACCTTGTCGAATGGCAGCGAGGAAGGATTGTTCGGGTCATAGGCAAAGTGCCTTACCTGCATCTTGTCTATCAGATAAATACCGTTACCGTTGGTTCCAATCCATGCTCTTCCCTTGATATCGAAGTAGATGGAGTAGATGCCCGTTTCGGCGAAGTTTACCTGCTGTGGCACAATCTGTCCGCTTGGCGAAAGGTATCCGATACGCTGGTAGGAGGCGTTGAGTACCTGGATTACTCCATTGTGATAGCCTGTCCAGATATGTCCGTCTGGTGATGCATTTACCGAGAACACTTCGTCTTCGCCCACATCCAGCTTGTTGATAATGTAAGGGTGATATTTGAAGACTACCTGTGTCAGGTCGTGAGAGCCTGTCAGCCAGAGGATTCCCTGGTCTGAGAGTACATATTTCGTAATCTTCGGTATGCGGTAGTTGCCCGATGAATTGCTTCTCAGCAGATAAGGCACCAGTTTTCCTGCCTTGCGGTCAAAATAACTGAAGGTTCCTCCTCTTGGCACTACCCAGAGGGTCTTGTTTTCGTCTTGTGTGATGAAATTGCTTTCGCAGGTTGTGCGGTCCATCGGGTCGTCCTGATCGGCAAAGAGCCACTGCTTCTGTCCGGTCTTCGGGTTGATGAGGGTTACTCCCATACCGTCTGTAAATGCCCATACCATACCGAAATCATCGGTATAGATCTTCTTTACCTCTGGCAGAGGTTGACTCGGACTCTGTACGTTGATGATATCAAACTTGAAGGTGCGCGGGTTGTAGATGACTACACCCAGGTTGGTTGCCATCAGGAGCTGGTAACCTGTGTTCTTCAGTTCGTTGATGTGGGTTACGCCTTCCGGCATCGGTATCATGGTGAGTCGGTTCTGCAGGTCATATTTTGCCAGTTTGCCGTCTTCTGTAGCCAGGAACACGTCGTCTCCCACCCATCTTATCCATTTGAAAGGCAGCTTGCTTGGAAATTTCGAATGATATATGCATGCGCCTTTGTCGGTAAGCACCCATTCTCTTCCGTGAGTATCCAGGTGGATGTACCATACATTTTTGCTTTTGAGTCCTTTGTCTCCTACTTTGATGAGGTCTATATTCTGTTCATCAAAGGTTCTTCCTGTTGATCGGATGATGTATTTTCCATCTTCAGAAGTGAACCATGTAGCTCCGTTTTTCAGTGAATACACTTGTTTCACTCGCAGGTCGATATTGAACAATTCGTTGAATTTCTTTCCTATAGCAAAGAACTGGCAGAAGTGAGTATCGTATACATAGAGCTGGTGGTCGTATGTGATACACCACACGTTGTTGTTATAGGATGGTTCTATTTGGAGGATACGGTTGGTTGAGAGGATGTCGACATCATCTGGGTTATCTCTGAAGGTATGGAAACTGTAGCCGTCATAGAACGATAATCCGTTCCATGTACTGAACCACATGAGGTTGTCTCTGCCTTGTTTCAGGTCTGATATGGTATTGGCAGCGAGTCCGTCTGTGATAGAGAATTTTCTCACATCGCAGTAGGGGACAGCTGCTGTCATGATGGTAGAGAGCAGTCCTAATATGGTGATATATAATTTTCTTTTCATCATTTTTTATTCGTATACGTTTATAAATCGCAACAAAGGTAGTGAAAATTATTGAGAATACGTATCTATCAGGTGTATTTTTTATGTTTTTCACCTTAAATTCTTCCACTTTTCATGGGATAGGGGTAATATTTGGTTGATTTGCTGGTGTTTTCCTCTTAAGCCTAACAAAAAACTCCTCCGATAAATGAATATCGGGGGAGTTGTAGGGATATGATGCTTGAATTTGATTACTTCTGAATCATCTTCTTTCCGTTCTTGATAACTACACCTTTGTAAGCCTTGGTTACCTTCTGGCCTGCGAGGTTGTAAGCAGGGGCGTTCTTTGCAGCTTCGTCTGCTGTAATGTTAGTGATGCCGGTAGTCTTTCCGTTTAAGCTGATGAGAATGTTGTTTGAATCAAGCTCATAAGTAGTGTTAAACTTCTTAAGCTTTCCATAAACAACAACTACGTCACCCACCTTGATATCCTCTACAGAAGTGAATTTCTCACCCTTGAAAGAAAGACCACCGTAAACCTGCAATTCATTTTCTGTTGTACCGTCGTCAGAAATGTAGTAAGAAAGGCTACCGTATGTAGCATTTAATGATGTGCTTGCTTTAGATACAGTACCCTTAACATATACATTTTCGCTCAAGCCTTTACCTGCATCAATCAGTTCCTTAGCCTTGGCAATGGTATAAGCTGTTTCTGCCGTGTTTGTGATGTCTACGATTTCAGGAGCATCGCCTACCTTATAGTATGCAATCTTAGAAACCTGAATCAAACCATTACTTGTTCCAGCCTGGCAGTCAAAGACAAACTTATAGTAATTGTTTGCAGCAGACTTGGTTGGCTTGAAAATCAGGTCTCCATCCTCAATCTTGGCAGAGAGTTCTTCTGTTACATTCTTGCAATCTGCATCAGTTGCTACCTGCAACTTGATAGAATTTATCTTATTTTTAGTAATCTTGTCGATGGTCAGTACGATATTGCTGATAGGCTGATCAATAGCAGGAGAAGTGATAGAAGCTATAGATGCTACTTTATTTCTTCCGCATTTGATGTATTCCCAATTCTTATCCCACTTGTTTGTGTTGAAATTCTCAATGGTCCAAACATCTTCTCCGATTGTAGCCTTCCAGGTTGCGGTATAACCACTGACAGTCTTACTTTCTTCACCTGCATCAGGGAAAGTCAATACTTTATAAGGAGTTGTTCCTGCAAATGTAACGCTGGCTACGAAAGCCAGAATCAATGATAATGAATAGCGTAAAAATTTGTTCATAACTTAATAATTTTAAAGGTTAAACGATTAATTAACTGTTGAAACTCATTTGTTGAGTTGATTCTTAGAAATTACTTTGTCCTAAAAGTATGATCTTTGAATTATTACTGATGCAAAGATACACAAAATATCGAAACAATGTGTTAATATTGTGTTAAATAATTGATACAAAGAAAGATACACCATTAAAACAGAAATTAATACCATTAAAAAATAGCTTTTTTCTAAAGAATAGGGATTTCCCCCTCAGTTTGTATCCTTTTCCCCTTTGATGCAGACGAAAAATCCACTACCTTTGCATCGGGTTCAAGAAAGAATGCTATTCTTCGAGAGCTCAATAATTAGAAGATATAAGAATATAAATAACTTAACTGATAAATTGATATGAAAAAGTTTACTACTCTTCTCACAATGGCTTTCATAGCTTTGATGAGTATCTCATTCACCTCATGTGATGATGATTCTGATATTGCATACACCCTCGATGGTACATGGAAGGGTAATATGTTGGTAGAATATGGTAATCAGAATGCCCTCTACTCGGTAATCCGATTCGACCAGAATGATGGCATCTATTCCGGTACAGGCTATTGGATCGATTACTTTAAGGGAAATTACTGGCATGGCAACAATTATATAGCAAACCGTATTACCTGGACAGTACGCAACAGAAACATCTATATCGCTCTTCTTGATGAGGGTAGCGATGTTGTGATTTACGACTATGCTTTGAGCGACCGCAAGTTCTCTGGATATGTAGAGGCTGATAACGGCAACCGTGCTTATTTCGAACTTTATCGTGATTCTTACAGCTATAACTGGCGCGATTATGACTGGGGCTACGATTGGGACTACGATGATGGTTGGGGCTACAGCAAGCAGCATTCGGGCTTGGAGAACACTCAGATTGTTTCTCGCGGAGCTAAGAATTCTGTAGAGTATGTTAAGGTAGCAGATGATAATCAGAAGCCTGTTCGCCGTTTTGTAGTGAAGTAAGGCAATAAGGAATTTAGTTTGAAGAAAGGAAACAAGATATGAAAAAGTTTAATCGGATATGGATGTGGATGGCGATAGCTGCAGCATCTTTCTCATTTACCTCATGTGATGATGATTATTACTGGCATGATGATTATTACTGGTATGATGACTATAATCATGGTGGCTGGGGATGGAACCAGGGCGACTGGAACAACGGTTCTAACGGCTCTCAGGATGATTACCTGCTGTCGGAGGCTCAGACTCTTACAGGCGACTGGAGAGGCTCTGTGATGCTCTCTGAACTTGCTGAGGACGGCCAGTCTCGCAATAACTACAGTTTCAATGCCGAGATGACGTTCTATCAGGCGGGTGATAAGGTTAACTCGCTCAGTGGTAATGGTATAGAAGTGGATTATGCCGATGATGGAAGCAATGAATCCCAGACTCTGAAGTTTACCTGGTACATCGATAAGAATGGTGATATTTATATCCGCTATAATGATTCTGGTGCTACCTATGTGATGGATGCAGGTGCTAAGCAGTATGGTTTCTATCTGGGTGATGAAAAGGGTCAGGATGTGTTCTATGGTTATATGATAGGAACAGGTAAGGCTAAGGGCGATGTCATGTATATCGACTTAGTGCGCTACGATCCGAGTGGAGCCCGTAAGAAGACCCGTTCTGCTGCTACCGATTCCGTAGCTCCTGGCTTCGGTAAGGCTACCGGCAGGGCATTCATGCCACATGCAATCAAGAAGTTGCCAAGAAGATGATGATATAAACAAAGAAATCCGCTCTCTCATTGATTTGAGAGAGCGGATTCTTTTGTTTGTATATAGCCTTTTATTTAAAGCCCCAGAGCTTCTTGAGAGCTTCTGCATCTACGTTTTCTACATCCTTCTCGATCTCATCAGGGAGATTACAGAAGAAGTCGATGCCGGTTCGGTCTTCCAGCGTCTTGATGTTTACCACATAGTTGCCGAGCTTATCGTTCTTGGAATCAAATGCTTTGTTCTCGTGAGGGAACCAGTAGCCGAAAGCGCTGTAGGTATACTGGTTTGTGCTCTTGTTTAGCTCCTTTTTCAGTACAGCTACAAAGAAATACTTTGGTATTGGGATATAGCCTGATATCTTTGTTTCGCTAGAAGCACCATTCTTCTTCCAGCCTAGGAGATTACTCTCGCTGCCTACCGGGTCAATAGTTCCGCCCTTTACGATAAACAGGGTATCAGAATCAATCTTTGGAGCCTTTTTACGAAGATCTTCCTCCATATTATACCATGTTCCACGCTGGTTGAAATTGGAATATTGTGGCTGCATGTTGGTCATGAAGAAAGTCTGTTTCTGCTGTGTCAGATTGAGCTTGCGGTCAGCAGAAGGGCAGATATGACCATGGTCAAAGCCTTGAGCTGTAGGAGTAGGGTCCTCTGTGAAATCTGTGATTCCCCACTGTTCTTGCAGATCTGTATCCCATGGATACTGGCGTTCTACTCTTGTATCGGCATACCATCTATCTACATTCTGTGCTGTGTTTCCAGTATGGAAAGTATAGCAGCTCCATCTCTGGCTCTTCATGTCGTCATCCCATTCTGTAGAATAGTTCACCATACCAGTTGTATTATCCATGTGAACGATGGCATAGCTGCTGCCATTGTTCTTGAGCTTTGGGAACTCCAGACCGCCGATAGCGTTTCTTACCACTTGTGGCATGTTGGCAGTAGCCACATTCTTGTTTGTATTGTTCTTGTCGGTTGATTCACCACCGGTATTGCCACCGGTATTATCGCCACCCGTATTACCGCCGTTTTCAGGATAATAGAACTGCAGGGTATCGTCAGTGCCGCAGGCAGAGAACGTCATCGCAGCAACGAGCGCGAAGATAAAAAACTTAGTATGCTTCATAATTCTCGATAATGTTTTGAAGTTAAAGATTAAGTGCTTTCTATATAATAATATATGTAGAAATCGATTGCATGAGGATAGAATAGAGAAAAAAAGTGCATTCCTACGTATATGCAACTACGCTGGAATGCACTCAGTATCTTTGCGATAATAAATATATCCTTATAAAAAAGGTATATTATTACTTCTTCAATTTGCCGTAACGGTTCATGAAGCGGTCTACGCGACCCGCTGTATCAACGAGCTTGCTCTTACCTGTGTAGAATGGGTGAGATGTGCTAGAGATTT